>Ga0208741_10000734_pt1 | contig 14572 bp, 29 predicted proteins | sample CryBogCBE03Jun09_FD_184576 | JGI IMG/M metagenome (GOLD analysis project Ga0208741, IMG submission 184576) | Freshwater microbial communities from Crystal Bog, Wisconsin, USA - CBE03Jun09 (SPAdes) | ecosystem: Environmental > Aquatic > Freshwater > Lake | place: Crystal Bog, Wisconsin, USA...
GCACCAGCTGTAGCAGGGAAAGAAGAATGGTATGCGATACCGCCACCACCTCCACCAGAACCTCCTGAACCACCGCCACCACCACCGCCACCTCCACCACCTACAACCATCATTTCGATACCTGTAGCACCAAGACTTGCTGGTGCTGTCCATGTGGTTGAACCTGTAAAAGTTTCTACGAATTGTACAGTTCTTTTTCCACTATGGAAATTGTCTACTGTGATTGTTGTTCCTGCGGATCCTGTAGGTATATTTCCACCATCGGTTGATTGTACATAACCACCACCTCGGTAGTATTCTGACATACCAATTGGATTAGAACCACCAAATTGATTTTGAATATCGTTAAGTGATAATGAACCACTTGAAGGTAGACCTGTTCCACCTGAGCCTGAAGGAACAAAAACGATTCTGAATGATCCCACACCTCCTGTACCACCTGTACCACCACCTCCATTACCGGCAGTAGTAACACCAAATCCACTTGGAGCTAGATAACCACCATAAGCACCGTTCCATCCATGACCGTCATCCGAATATGCATTTCCGTAACCGTCAACATCATAACTGTAAGACCCTCCATTACCGCCCCAATATCCACCGCCACCACCGCCTCCACCACCACCGTCACCTGGATGGTCGCCACCGGCAGAACCGTATGGTTGTCCTGTTTGGCCAGACCAATCACCACGACTGCTTGATCCGTTTCCACCACCGCCGCCGCCGCCACCACCACCAGCAATGATGTAGTTACCACCATTGATTCTTAGTATTGAAGCAGCGCCGCCGCCACCACCTGATCCGGAAGAACCTGACGGTCCGGCATTTCCTCCACGACCGCCGTTGTAACCCAATGACATAGTTCCGCCACCACCATAACCATAACCGGCAGCATTAGAAGCACCGCCACCACCAGGATTACCAATGTACCAATTGAGTACAGTACCAGCAGCCAAGGCAACAGAACCATAAACGTAATAACCTGGATTTCCTCCGTTACCTCCTGTACCACCATCATTACCACCACCGCCGCCACCTGCACCAGCCAAATATAATATCGCAGTACCGTCCTCAGTAAGGGTTAAAGAACCATCACTTGTGTATGTTGAATTGATTGTAAATGCTCTGACTGCCATTAGGTATTCCAGTATTTGAAGGTTATAATATTATTTCATATTTATTGCTATTTATTCGTTGTCCTCATACTTAATCTTGGCTAAAATATACTCTTTAACCAGACTAGACCTGACAATATCATCGGCTAAAAATTCAATTTTGGTGAAGGCACCCATGTGATAAGCAATATCAAAGAATTTAAGAATACCACTCATGTCATTTTTACGTTTATTCAAATCGGTCTGACGGTAATCACCACACCAGATAATTTTTGAACGGTAACCAACCCGTGTCATGACAGTATCAATTTCTTCAAAGGTCAAGTTCTGCATCTCATCTACAATAATGATAGCGTCATCAAATGACATACCACGAATGAATGAGGTGGAAATGAATTCAATATAACCTTGTTCGGTTAATCGTTGATAAGCATCTTTACGGTCAAACAATGTCTGACAAATCTGTTGATATGGTTGTTGGAAGATTTCCATCTTCTCATTCACATCACCAGGTAAATGGCCAATTTCTCTTGATTGTACAGCAGAACGGACAATGATAATCTTATTGAAAGTATTGGACTTATCCAATACTTCTTCAAGTGCTTTATACAAGGCACAGAATGTCTTACCTGTACCTGCAACACCGTGTAGTGCTATAAAGTAGTCGCCTTGTTTATAGGCACCAAAGAATTTCTTTTGGTTATCAGTTAATGGTTGAAACGTTTTTAAATCATCGATTCTTATCTTTAAAGCATTTGTATGTGGTGGTTTGTGTGCTTCTTTCTCATAGGTTGGTTCAATTATTGGTGACTGCTTTTTCTTGATAGCCATTGAAATCCCTTATTGTTGTTATTGTATTACCACTCCCTTGGTGCTTTGGTCTTGTGACCATCCTTTACTGTATTCTGGCCAACACTCTCTTTGATTCGACCAATGACATATTTTTCAAATGTAGAATCTGCCTTACCCATTCCAGGAACAGATAATCGTGATCCGTCAGAGTAGACTGGAAAGTTTTCTACAAAAATATGTTGTTCTAAATGGGGATTATCTTTTTTGAATTGGTCGAGAACTGTATAGGACATACGATGTTCCTCAATCTCACCTGTGTTCAAGTTTTTAAAATCATAACTAGGCATGGTACCACTCCGGTATGTTTCGTGAATTAATCTTGCCTTTCCAGCTGGCAAGGTGTGTCTTATTATTTATATAGTAATTGTGATAGGACGCAATGGAATTACCAGCAACTTTAACATCGTCTGGCATGGCAGGTGTAGGTTCTGTAAATGGTTTATCTGAGATGTTTGTTGGTATAATATTCTTTAAGGTTTGCATCAAGCCCATAGATTCAACTTTATGAATTTTACCATAACGATAGGTATATTCTTTACAACATTCTTCTAAGAGTTCAGCGAGCCACACATAGTTTGAAACAGATTGCCTACACCAGATAGCGGAAGGATGATTGATATGAGTAGCAGTATACAAAAGAGATTCACGCTCGTCAGAAAGAATATATCTGACTTGTTTTCGACCAGTTTTAGAGAGGCCAATAGATTGCCTGCCATCAAGAATACGATGAGCAGTAGAAAGAAGTTGAGCATATTCGAGGATCATTTTCACGGTGTGTTTATCAACGTGCATTTCTGCACACTTTTGGGGGTTTTTATCAAGGTAAAATATATTCATAATAATAAATTAAAATTAATTACTGCTCTTTTAGATTTGGTTGGTGGACTTCCACAATGTTTAATACGACCATCAAATAAAACTATTCGATTCTTCTTAGGTTGTATAGATTCTATCACAGTTTTACCATCATTGTCAAATAAAAAGGTATCACCATCCGAATCATTTACATAATATAAACAAACAATATGTGGTGTTTGTGCATCGGTATGAATGTTATTATGGTCATTACTTAAGCAAGGCATTTGAAGAAATGCTCTCGCCTTCATGTAACCAAAATTTGTTATTGGGTCTAAAGATTTTTGTAGTGCAAGGTGTGGTATAATTTTGAATGAACTCCAAAATCTACTTTCTTGGCCATCCATCAAAAGTGAGTGTGTGAATCCTGGTTTCATATCTTCTTGTTGAAGTGTATCAAATTCAGGAGTTTTAGTGTAAGCAATATCTTCGATTAAGTACCAATCAAAGTTTATACTTTTAAGTGTGAGATATTCCAACTCATTGGCATATGAGAGTGGTAAAACATCATCAATAATTTGTGTTTGAATTAGGTTCATAACAAACAGTATAACACAAACTACTCAATAGGTCAATACTTCCAGTCGGTACAATAGCCAAATTTCTTTAACTTTGCCAAACCTTTTTCACATTTCTCACCAATGTCCGTACGATATTGTGGATCATTACCAAGTTTAACCATCTTGACGTGCTTGTATGCCATATCTTTGGCTTCAGAAATAGATTTACCTGTACCAGTCAATACAACAATGTATGAACCAGCGGTACCAAGTTCTGGAATGTTCTCACAGAGTTCACCATCAATCATCTTAACGGTACTTGAGAGTTTCATCTCACATGGATGTAAATTCTTAGATGGAATATCATCAGTCAATACAGGGAAGTCCAGATATTCTTCTTCATCTTTCTTATTGAATGGGAAATCAGAGTTGGCCATAACAACACCAACACAGGTTTGTTCTTCAACTTCTAATGTATTCTTACCTTTGATACAGTCTAACATCCATTCAGCCGGATCTTCATTCTTCATGAGTGGTTGCATAATGTTCCACATTGGATAACCTGGACGAGCAGTCCATTCCATTGGCCATGGTGTGCCATCTTTTTCATCGATGATACAATTCATATCAAGCATACCAACATAACCAATCTTCTTCAATTCTTCTTCCATTGGTGTCATGAGAATGTCAGCAATCTTGGATTGTTTAGTGTAACGAGTAACAGTACCCATTTCACCTGTGTTCACACCAAGGTCACCATTCATCTGCTTCTTAAATTCCCAACCTTCACACCAGAATGGCATCCAACCAGCAGGACCAAAAATACCTGTACAGGCAATTTCAGTACCAGCTTTGAACTCTTGTAGAATGAAATACGGAGATTGTTTTGATTTTTCTTTACGCTTAGTCAAGAAACCAATTAAGTCTGCTTCATCTTTAGCAACATATGAGAGAGATTTATCTTCTTCTTCGCCACACGGTTTGCAAACATAACGCTTTGGGTTCTCTTTGACAAACGAAATAGCAGCATCATAGTTTTTGAATTCATGTGATGGAATAATTGGACCATTGAATGCTTTGATAACATTCTGACCGTACATACGATCCAATTCTAACTTGGCAGCTTTCTTACCAGGTCCGAACACAGGATAACCTTCATCAATGAGTTCTTGAATGTCATCCATAAACTCAAGGTTGTCCGCACTGAAAATCAGGTCAGCAACCTTGGCGTACGGTTTCCAATTAGTAACTTTATCTACTAGTCCTTCACCAATATGAGCTGCTCTGGAACCTTTGGTGTAGAGTTTAACTGTATGCCCTGCGGCTAAACAGCGTAAACACCAATCTAAAGTGAGACCTGATGGGTCAATAACTAGAATAAACATGGGATTCCTATGAAAAGATTGAAGATTATCCCTTTATTTATTCTTTTGGGATTGGTGTTCCTGTAAATAAATTCTCTGTGTATTCATCCAAATCTTCAGTAGATAAACCACTCAAATCAATATCTCGGCCGAGTTCCAATAGCTGATTACCAGAAAGATAACCAGTGCATTGTAAGAATTTGGTCATATTACCTAAAATAGTAACCAAATCATCAGTTTCGAATTGTTGTGTAATTTTAGATGGGCCAGCAAATGGAGTGGCCTCATCTTCACAAATTAATTTGAAAAAACTCATAGAGTTGGAATTTCAATCGGTGCTTTTTGTTTTGTAATGCCAGCGGATACACGACTATTAACCTTAGCAATATCTTCAGCCGATACAGTTTGCATAGCAAATTGTTTGAACATAGAATAGGAGTCACGAACTTTCATTGCACGTTTACCACCAACAGCAGCACCGTCAGCAAAGAACAAATCACAACCATCATCAACTACTTTACCACTATCTAATCGTTGTTTTGGCGCAACTTCAAGCAATGTATCCAAATTAATGATAACTTGACAACCTTTTTCCACATCAAATACTTCCACAAATAAACTCATTTAGTTTCTCCTTTAGGTTCACGAATTTTTGCCAGCTTGGCATTCTTCTCAGCAACTTCTGATTCAATCAACATCTTTTTCCAATGACCTCTCAGAGCAGTAGGTAATACTGCAAGAGCTCGCTTAGATGTTTTACTTAGGTTAAAATCCTTATTGGTTTTCATTTTTTATCGCAATCTTCCACTTTAATTAAATATACTGTACTGCCACTATATGGTCGTACAAAGAAACATTCACCTTTATTAGACCAAACCAAATGGTTCTGAATTGAACCTTTAGATTCTTTCAAATCAGGAGGGTTTACAAAACTACTGTATGTATTATAGGCAAAGAACCCAACAATCAGACCCAAGATAATAACAACAATATACTTTGAAACAAATGCTTTCAATTTATCAAACATTAAAATACTCCATAATAAAAATGTAACAATGATAGTGTAACACCAAATGTAGCAAGAGTCAATAGAACAACGGTAAACTTGACTGATGCTTCTCGAAAATGTTCCACTTCCAACTCAAGCATATCTCTTTGTGCTTCTAACATATAATTAGAAGAATCACCCATCAACTTAATGGTTTCTTTGGCCAATGCCAAAGATTGTTTTGCTTGATAATAACCAATGTACGGTATCATAATTAATCCCAAAGTCCTTCGTAATATTTTCCAAACAATCTATAACCATTAGACTTTCTTGCTTGATGTGATTTCAATCCATCCCAATCAACCTTAGGTGAAACATAATCTTTATCCCAAGGTGATTTATCACCACATCCAGTATGGTCAAAGAATTGGTTTTCATTATCATCAATTGTTTTTTGTTCAAAAGCCCAAATCATTTCTTGTATCACCCAATCCCATTTATCATGAAGTGTACTATACTCATCATCCATATCTATGGCATGAACCTGCATAGTATTGCGTACATCATCTTTCTTGCGCTTCGGTTTTGGTTTCTTAACTGCCTTCAAATGTTCCGGTACATCTTCATCATCGACCATTGGTGAACCATGGTTAGTATCACGCAATTGTTTTAACATAGGTAGAATAATGTGAGCTAAGGTATGATCCATTGACCAAGTATCCCATTGATCCAGTTTAACTACTTGAAATCGTGGATGTACAAAATCTAAAACTTTTTGAATTACAACACAAATAGGATCAAGAATCTTAACCACTTTTACATACTTACCTTTACCGGTGTTATTAAGGTCGTAGAATATATCCTCATCCTTTTCCCAAAAGCAAACTGCTTTAAGAATTGTATATGGAGAAATCCAATGGTTTCTGTAATTGCTAATCCAAACTTTCATTCTTTTCTCCTAAACTCCGCATTTTCGTCCGCCAATGTTTGGCACAGCTTTTTATAATACTTTAAATCTTTTTCATGTTGTTGTTGCTCAAATTTTAACCTTTTGGCCAAATCTGTGGTGTCCTCACCCTGATTCCTAAAAATAAAAAATGCAATAGCAAACCCAAATATAAAAGAATAAACAATTGCTTCAATCATCATACCTCCATATACTTTAATTGAAAGAAGTTTGCACAACTTTCATATTTAATATAACCACGAGGATTACAAACAACTCTCGTATCACCAATCCAATAATTGCTCATGTTGTGCATATGACCATGAGTCCACATTTTAATCTGTGGTCTATCTAAAATGAATTCACTCAAATCAGAATGAAACGCACCATTCATTAGTGTATCACCTTTGAAACACTCAGCAATACTTTCACTGCTTGGTGCATGGTGTGTCACCACAACATAACTCTTGGTTTTATCCTGAGTTACGATATTGATATAGTCAACCATCTTCTTATGATCTTCGACAGAATCTTCGGCTGACCATCTTGAAGCTTTCTCATAATGGTCAATCCTATCAACAACGAAACTACCATCAGCATTTTTCAAGTGCATACCAGTACCGTCAGGATTCTTGACGTAGACCACATTCTTATGATGTGTCATGCGGTTACTATTCTTGATTAACTGAAAGTCATTCATGCGCTGGCCACAATGCCACAAGGTCAATGAATCGTTCTTATTCATATCAGTCCACAATGTACCACCAACAAAGGTGATGCCATTATGTTCCCATGTTTCTTTTTCAAGTAAATGAATATTGGGTAAATCAGCCAACTCAGCTTTTAATCGGTTATATGTATCACGAATATCATAATCATAATGCTCGTGGTTACCCATAATGTAAATTACATGAGGAAATTGGAATGAACAACGGCGAAAGAAATCTTTAACCATTGCTCGTTCTTTTGGTTTGTGTTTGAAAACTTTAGCTGTGCAGATATCGCCGCTGAGTATTAATACTTCGGCATTTTCTTGATTATTAAAAAATAAGTCACCAAACTCAAGGTGAATATCTGACGCTAAAGCAATTTTCATTCTATCTCCAAGTTCTATGTTTTTCTGCGACCCATTCTAGGCCATCATATTCATTAATCTGCCATTCCACTTCATCGGGAATATCTACTATTTTTAACTCTGCAAATCTACCATTGGCATCATCACCTAATTCTTCTACCACACGAACCAAATATTGGTCATTGCGTTCAATATCATAATAAGACCAATCTTCTTGCCAATCTTTCCATTCAATCGTGGAATATTGGCAAAATAGTTTTTGTGCTTTCTCGGATAAACTGAAACCACCGTGGCAGGTATTAATAACAATTTTCATTAGTGCAATTTCTTATCTATAGGTATATCAAATTCTTTTTTATCTATGCTATCTACAACAGATAGCAACAGTTTACCAAAATCTTCGGTACTGCCACCTTGGCGATTTAACCAAACTAATCGTGCCATAATAACAGAAGTTGCCATAAGAGATGGAAATTTATTCTTGATACAAAACTGCAAAAGAAATTCATCTACTTCGGCCACAGGACCCATTAAATCTAAATCGTCAATATTAATCATTTCTTTTCCATAATATGCTTTAATACTTCTTTTGCTTCAGACATATCAGATGCAGCAACAGCAGCTTCAACTAAATCATGTACCATATTTTGTGTTGCTTGCCATTGTGTAAGATACGCCATATATTTTTGTGCATCTGCTTGAACTGTAAACTCTTTCACAGGTACGCCATTATATCTAACAGTATACTTCATTATTTGCCTGTATCCACTTTAACAGAAATGTTTTTTGCAGAATCAAGGCCTTTATCCAAAGCAGCAGCAATGCCAGTAAAACCAATACTAGCAACCATAAAACCTAATACACAACCAATAATAAAATTAAACATAATCTTCCGCCAATACAATATACTCAATATACAAATTATCCAATTCTTCATCAGATTTTTTATTCAATGTATCAGTAGTAAAACCTTTAAATGATAACATTGTAATAATATCATTTCTTGAAATATGATCCATAAATTTCCTTCACAATTTGAACTTCCATTATAACACAACCACGGATGGTGTCAATACCATTGTTGTTCCTAAGCAACACTATCCATGATTGGTATATTCACCATGGTGTTTTTCTCTAAATTCTTGCACTACTTTTGCAGCTTCCATTTTATCAAGAAATTCTCCAAGATAATACCTTTTTTTATTAATTTCTATAGCTGCTTTCCATTTACCAGTTTTTTTGACCCAATAAACACCTTTTATTCCACTAATTGTATTATGTTGGACTTTAGAATTCCATCTATTTTGTGATTTAGTAGATTCTCTTAAATTTTCAATATGATTATTCAGTATATTACCATCAATATGGTCAACAACTTTTGGAAATTCTGGCAGATACCCGTGGTGATATAAGAAAATCAACCTATGTTTAAGATAAGACCTTCTTAATATTTTAATTCTTTCATAGCCATTTGTTGGATTTATATCACCAGCCTTGTCACCAACGGAAATAAATGGCGTTGGATTTATTTTCCAATATAAATTACCATCTCGATATTCGAGTATTTGTTTTAATAAATCTTGGTCTAAATGATGTAGGTTGTGATATATAACCATGCTGGCATTCCTTTACAATGTTAGAGTAGGCGGATACTGGTAATATCGTGGCCTACACCTATTTATGCCACAATAATCAATTTACCAATTCCGGTATATTCTTCTATCGCATGTTTTAGTTGTTTTGGTGAAGCTTTGGGAGCTATAAAAACATAATCCAACTCAGGATTTACATCATTACTAGATAGAGTCCGATTCAAGTATAGGATCGCTTCACGAGCATCATCAAATTCTTTCATACCCATGTTATTAAACAATTTTGGTTTAGCAATATATTTCATTGTAAATATCCCAATCCACCCAAAATGCCACAAACCATACAGATAACTGTAACAATCAAAAGTGTTGATAATAATGTAAATGTAATAAGGTCGTCATAACAAATTGCCTTATTCAATACCTCACCACACCAATCATTCATTCGTTCTAATAGATTCATTTCTTTACTTTCGACATATTATTACATTTAGCAAGGAAATTAATTGCAAGATCAAATTGTTGTTCCATATGTTCCAATTCATCTACCAATTTTACCAACATATCGGCTGCTAGGCCACAATGTTCATAATAACCACGATTCAATTCTGCGGCTAATGCTCGAGCTTCATCTTTCATTTTGTACCTTTCTTCTTCGGCTTAATTGCCGCAATGCCGTATCCTGTTGTATCGGCCAATTCTGCCTCTTGTAGTTGTGCACGCAATGCAGCACATTCTTCATTCAGCATTTTATTCTCACGAACAATATCCATAATCGGATGTTCAAACATATCCCAAAGTTTATTAAACTTCAATTCATACATTTCTTTCATACCAAATAACACATTGGTAGTCTGGTCTATAGTGAGTCCATGTTCAAGTACAGCTTCAGCTAATTCATAGATATCATCTGTAACCATCCAACATTTTTGAATCTGTTGTTCGAAATCAAATCGATCTGCACTCATTTCTTTACTTTCTTTTTCTTTGGATTAAATGATTCATTGTTAACTGCTTCTTTTAACATGGCAATTACACCCCATTGGACCAATAACTCTAAAGCTTCTTTGTCAAAGGTTACAACGGCTTCGGCTGAGCCATCTTTATTTTCTTTAGTAATTTCTAATTGTAAGTCCATATATTTTAAGCCGCCATTAATTCTGGCATCTTAGCTCCTTTACTTAAATTGTAATCTCTACAAACCAATTCACCATTGTCCACCGTGGTTAGTCCACCTTTTGAATACGGAATCATATGGTCTGCAGCCCATATATCATGGTTATTAATATCTTCTTCGGGAATTATTTTACCTGTTTGAGGACATACACCACCTTGTTTAACCCACATTTCATATCGTTGTGCACGACTAAACAAACGCTCAGGATCCAATGATGCAATCACACTAGAAGGTGCCATCTGAATATCTCTTACAATATATTCATAACGAGCAAACAAATACACATCACTGGTGCTAGTATTACAACCCTCATAATCACGACTCTCGGTCTTAGTTTCAACCAATTTAGTGAAATCCCCGACACGAGCATTTTCTGTAGCCATAAACCATTTAAAGAATAGTTCTTTGTCTACAATGTTACGATTTTCCTTTTGTAGGTAAGTAATGGCCATAAACAGATTCATTAATGTTGAAACATCTTTAAATCCTGCATTAGCATACTTATCAACTAATTTCAAAGTTTCTTCAACTGCTTTCTTTGCACCCTTAAAATTACTCCATACTGTTGATTTGTCCATGTAAGCATTGTCTTTATCTTTCTTTGAAATACCATAAGTGGCACCATAAGAATAATACACAGACATATTAACAATTTGTTCATCAATTGCTCGGCGGTTGTTTGTTTTAAACAAAAACTTAAAAGCACTACCGTATTGTTTAGCCAACTTACGGACTTCTTCGGCAAAAGGTACTAGTGTAGCATTACGCAACTCTTGTGCATTTAATGGCACACCATTGTTGATGTTTTTAAACAATTCGGATAAGTCAGCACGGGTTGCTTTAACATATTCACACACAGAAATACGAATGTTGTTGTTGATATGTTCTTTCAACAATTTCGGATGTGTATTGAAACGGTCATTCTTTTCATTGACAATAATTGTACCATTTGGTAGATTATATTCTCCATGTTCAACGGAAACTTTATCATTGAGATATTCATCTAGTGTAATGGTACGATTGTTACCATCAATTGAAATACCCTCTTTACCACGGTTCTGCCAATCGGAGAAATAATTATGACATAAAGAATCTTCAACCGCTTCTTCCAAGCAACTTTCAATATTGGCAATAATAATTCGTGATGGAGCCATGCCTTTAATCAAAGAAGTAATAAACTCACTCTTTTGTTTAGGATCCCATCGTGCTTCGGATTGAAATGAAAGGTCTAGTCCAATTTTGTTTTTGAAATTGAACATTTTATCCGAATTTAATGGATAGTCTTTGTTGATATAAACTGTTACATTGTTACTCATAATTATTTCCTCATATTAAGTTAAGGTAAAACAATTCCCATAAACAGGAACTTTACTGCAGTGAATACCTTGGAGTTAACCAAGGTGAGAGATTAAACTGATACTGTTTCCGATTGAACTACGACAGGTGCAATAGGTGTTGCAGACTTGGTTACTACACCTTTGAATCGGCCATTGGCATCAAACTGGTCAAAGTTAACTAATTGATAACCAGTTACCTTACGACCAGATTTAATTACTTTCACAATACCACCATCTTTACGAATGTTGTAGATATTGGTACTCAAGCGATATAATACTTTCTCTTGGTCAGTACCTTTGAAACACTCAGCAATTTCTTGTGGTGATACAGGTTTGCCTGAAAGCAATACAATAGTAATTTTCTCGTGACGGTTTACTTTACCTTTGCGAACTGTTAAAGCCATTTTGTAATACTCCTAATCAAATTAAACATAATATAAAATACATCATACTGCTACACAACCATTATACAGAAGTTTCGGTTGGTTGGCAAGCACTATTTTACAACTGTTGTTCTGGTACAACACTATTACCACTATTTCTTTTTACACTTATCGTTATGGTACCGTCCAATATTTCCTGGATTGGTAACAATACCACAATGAATACATTTACCACGATTGGTTAATTGAAATTCGGATATTTTCTTCCGTTTTTCATCCGACATAGGTTTTGACCACTTATATCCTCCGAGTCCAGTTTTACCTTTATTCCAAGGAACTTTGCCTTTCTTATCAAAACCTTTTAACCAATTTTCTCTTGCTTCACCAACAATATCTGGTCGACCTGTTTCTGAACCGCCTTGGCCGCCACGGTGCATATTGTATTTTGGTTTTAATTCCTCAATCCAATACACTTCACGATCATTCAAAGAAATCTCGTCCTGAACTGTTTCCAACGATTCCATAATGAAATTTACATAACCATAATGCCTCATAGCATTGTGTAGGTAATAACCAGATCCAGCATTGGCCGTAGCTTTGTGGTTAGTAAATCTTCTATTCAATGAATCTTTGGTCTTTCCAATATAGAAATCACCATTAACTTTGTTGATTAACTTATAAATCTGCATTTTGATATCCTCTAGTAACACACTTATTTATGCGTTTCTAGAGTTTCACTCATTAAAGTGATTGTAGTATTGTATCAGGTTCAGCCAAATTTGTTGCTGTATTTGCTGGACTTTCTACTGTAGCATCAACTTTGCTGTAAAGGTCAAGAAAACTCATTTTGGTTTCTTCATCAAATCTCGCAACACATAGTGTAATTGCCTTCATCTTATCCTTGAAGATAGTGAATGCTTTAGCAATATGAACCAAACGCCGTGTTGAAATAACTTCATCAACAGCACCTTCCATATAACTCTTACGGATCACATCTGCCCATTGGCACAAGTTTTCAACAAAATCTTTATCGTCAATTAAAGGTGCAAGAATTTTCTTTTCTGTTTTCATATCAGGAAATTCTTGTTCAACTGTAATAGGGAATCGTTCAAGGAAAGCAGAATCTAAAATTTGTGCCAAATACTTACCTTCATCACTACCTTGGCCTTTAGTATTGGCCGTTGCAATGATATTGAAACCTTTAGCAGGATGAACCACCTCACCAGATTTCTTATTGTAATGTGGTTTACCTTCCATAATTCCTTGTAAACACATTAACTTATTAGAACCACGGTCTACTTCGTCAATCAATAGAACTGCACCACGCTTCATGGCAATCAATACAGGACCATCACGATTGACCACATTACCATTGACCAATGTAGGACCACCAAGTAGGTCACTCTCATCAGTTTCAACAGAGATATTGACACGGATACATTCACGATTCAACTCCGCACACACCTGTTCGACCATCAAGGTCTTGCCGTTGCCTGATAAACCAGTAACAAAGATTGGATAGAATGCCTTGCTACTAATGATATTCTTCATATCTTTATAGAAACCAAACGGAACATAATCAGGCCATTTTTGTGGCACGGCAGGTTCTGAATCATCTACCAGTTTTGGTTGACGGAACTCCAACACCTGTGCTGGTTGTGCATATGCCATTTCTGTTTCTGGCTCGATAACTTTACAATCAGCATCGTTTAACTTTACAATACTTTCTTTTAACTTTACAATCTTTTCACCACTCACAGGTACTTTGTATTGACCACGGTCAAAACGGAACTCCGACTTGGTAACTAACCAAAACGGATATGGTGCACCAGATTCATTACAAACTTGGGTGATACCATCACGAGTAACAACGGCATTGGCACCAAACCTTTCTTCACACGCTACGACAAAAGCTTTTGCATTCTTATTCATAATATTCCTTAATCTAATAAAACCATATACGCTTCTGCGTTGTTATTCATAAACCAATTAATGCCTTTTCTTAAACCATCATAATCACCAAAGATTTCACAACCTTTTAATGTATCATACACAGCAACTTCTACAGGTGATAACATAATGCCTTCGCCTGAAAATGGATTGGTGATAAACTCATTCATTTCACCAACAAATATATCTTTATAAGGCAATTTCATAACTTTTTCCTTTTCTCTCAACTGATACAACCATTATACAGGTACCACAGGATACCACAAGCACTATTTGCTCGACTGTTGTTTCGGTACAACACTATTTCTCTTGTGCCTTCTCAATTTCAGATTCAATCAAATTCACCAAACGGTCCACTTTTTGAATTAACTCAATATTGGCTTTCAATACCAACATATCAATTTGTGATTTTGGTATTGTTACCCATTCTTCTTCATT
>Ga0208741_10000738_pt1 | contig 14511 bp, 32 predicted proteins | sample CryBogCBE03Jun09_FD_184576 | JGI IMG/M metagenome (GOLD analysis project Ga0208741, IMG submission 184576) | Freshwater microbial communities from Crystal Bog, Wisconsin, USA - CBE03Jun09 (SPAdes) | ecosystem: Environmental > Aquatic > Freshwater > Lake | place: Crystal Bog, Wisconsin, USA...
TGCCTTGTCAAGTGTTTGAACGTATGTTCCTATATTAGGGTATAAAATTCACGTGCGGTAGCACCGCGCGGGCACGCGCTGTGTACGGTCTCACTCGGCTGGAGCCAGTAGAGTGGGAGTATCAGGGTAAATAACCCTGAGAACCCGAGGGGGGAGCCCCCTCAGGGAGAGCATTAGGAGGCATTACATGGCACGGACACGTACCAATGGCAGTACTCGCAAGAGTTGCGGAGTTCCATTTTCTACTCCAGTAGTTGAGAGTCAGTACTTCATCTCGGCTAACGGAGAGGGCGAGCGAGTCTTGCTCACCCAAGAGACTGGAGCCCACCTCGGCGAGATTGTCTCGGCAGGAGAGCGCTCAGTCAAGGCTCTGCTCGCTGAGATCTTGGAGTCACCACTCCAAGGCGAGGCACTGCAGAGGCAGTACGTCTCACGCCTACTCAACGGAGGGTGGAGTGTAGTCGAGGAGGACGCCTCACGCCGTCACTCAGGTAACGCTGTGAAACTGGAGACCCTCGCACTCATCGGAGGGCGTCTCGTAATCCTCACATTCTCACTTGAGTGCCAGACGGGAGGGCATGATGGCTCAGACCAGACCCTCACCCTCTACGTAACGGCTCGAGTCCAGAATGAGAGCGGAGAATGGGAGACTCACCACCTCACCGAGCGAGCCACGAATGCTCAGACTATGGCTCGGGCTTGCGGTTGCGAGATGACTATCGAGGGAGTACTTGGCAACTGTCTTGAGATGAGTGTCGAGGAGATTGCCGAGGCAATCCGTAACCTCAGGTCTCGTTGCTCAGAGGCAGGAGACCTCACCGAGTTGTACGAGGTAGTACGTACCGAGGAGCAGCACCGAGCCGACGTGCTCAAGGCTCGCAACATCTGGACTGGCGAGTTCATTCGCCGAGACAAGGTGGTAGTGGCAGGAGCACCACTCACCCTCTAGAGGGTGGAGCCAGAGGGGGGGAGACCCCCCTCCAAGGCTCACCTAGCCCGAGGCGACTCGGACTCGGTGAGGCTTGAGAACGGTTCTTGAGTCAAAGTTACAGGAGGCAGTATGACAGTTTCACAGACTTACTTCGAGTCCGCTCGAGGTTTAACAATTTCGAGGGAGCGTGCTCTTGAGGAGATTAGATCTCATGGTTGCTCAGTCGAGGACTTCGACTCAGAGAACAGGGTTCGCAAGGTTTACTCCGCTCAAGCGGTTCTCAGTTGGTTGGGATACTAATGAGTATCCTCGACCTAAGCAAAGAACAGAGAGACGAGTGGTTCGAGATTGAATACTCGAGGGCTCGACACCCAAGTAATAAAGACGTGACACTTCTCGAACGGTTGAAAGACCTCGAGGACTTCGTGAAGTGGTACAAGAGCGAGGACTTTAGTTAGTCCCAAGAACATCCAGAGGGGTTGAGGCGAAAGTCTCCCCCTCTGGGTGCCTCCTCGGCCTATCGCGCGCGTTTCCGTGTGTGAGTCGCGCGGGCGCGATGTTTCTGGTATTTTCCGCGTGGCGCGATGTTGCTGAAAGTTTCATGTAATCGCGCGTGTGTCTAAAAAATCTTTCTCGCCGCGTGTGTGCGTATCGCGCGCCGCTCGTATTTATAACATGTGCCTCGCGCGAAGGGTTTTCCTGCAACTTCTGTGTGTATTTTTTATCTTTTTTATCGCGCGCGCGTGCGCGGGTGCGTATGCGGCGGCGCGATGGTTTTCCTTTAATCTGTGTGGGTTGGTTTTATCTTTTATCGCGCGTGTTATAGACGTGCTGCCGCCTGGGGTTTTCTTAGAAGTTGTGTGGGGTGGTTTTATTCCTGGTCGCGCCTGTGTGTTACTTCCCCCGCCAAAAAAATCGCGCGGGTGTTCCTTTCTACGGGGTTACCCGTTTTGCTTCAATCATTTCCGCCTTGATTTTTGCCCAAAGGGCGTTGATTTCCGCCGCAACCTTGATTGCGTGGGCGTCTCCCGACTTGGCATTTTCTTCCCATGCGAACATGTTTTGAAGAACGCTTGAGCCTAGAAGGGTTAATTCGTCTTGGGTAAATGTGATTGTAGTCATGTATCCATTGTGCCAGGTCTCTCGCATCGCGCGCGCGCGATGTTTCTGGGTTCTAGGGTGTTTCTAGAAATAACTACAAGGAGGATTTATGGGGCAGATTTGTCACCACGCTGGTTTGTTTTATTCCTGCAAGTTAAGTTACACACAGGCTGTGCATAACTTTACTGTGGGCGGTGTTGAATGTGTTAAGCAGTACGGTGCTAAGGCGTGTCACCATGCTATGGCTATGGCACAGCATCAGTTGTCTAAGTTAGTGGGGAAGTGATTTCCCCACACATCGCGCGCGTCACGCACGCCTATGCGCGGCGGCGCGATTAAAAACAGGTTTTCCACCTGTCGCCGGAAGACTCTCTTCCAACTTTCCACCCCACGCCCGACTCGCAGGCTAACCCAAATCTTGGGCTAATGTGTGTGGACTCGCCTTTCGGCTTTATGTACCCCCAGTGTATCAGGTCGTCGTATCGCGCGCGCACGATGTGGTCTTCTGTTAGTGTGTTGGTAGAAGTTCAAGCAAAGGAGCATTATGAGTAGGAACCGTAAGGGAACACCTGCCGAGCGTTATTTCGTTTGGTCGGTGGGAGCATTGTTTTTTGTGTCTGCGTTTTTTTGGACTCAAAGCCTTATACCGTTTAATGATGTTTCAGTGTTACGCCAGTGGATTGAAAGCATTATCCCTAGCGTATGCGGTGGAATGGTGGGCATTGTGGTCGGTTACGAACTTGTGACTAGGGTCGGGCGAAGGTAGCCCCCCACACATCGCGCGGCCGCGTATGCGTACGCACGCGCGCACGGGCGCGATTTATGTGGGATTACGTCTGGGCTTTTGCGTGGCTCATCACCAACACCCAGACGTTCCCTTATTCCTCTGGCGGTTTCCGCTTTCGGTTAATACCAGATTAACACTTTTGCCTATCGCGCGGGCACGATAGCAGATTTGTTTTACACTGGATTACGAAAAGGAGGTCGCAATGAGCGATTGGACACAGGATGTAACTGTTACCCTTACTAGGGAACAGTGGTTGGATGTACGTATTGCCCTTAATCTTCGGGCTGGGTCTTTACTAGACGAAGCAAAGAAGGCAAAGGTTGATGATTACAAGGTGCAACTGAAAATGTGCAACGACAATTTGGACATTTGCAATTCGATTAGATCTCAGGTCGAACCCGAAATGGAGTTGGCGTAAAAGCCAACCCCACACATCGCGCGGCCGCAGCGGGTGTGCGTGTATCGCGCGGGCACGATGGGATTTTTGGTTAATCTGTTGGGGTAGTAACAAATCAAACAAGGAGGCTTTATGGCTAAGAGAATTGCAAACAGTAGTTGTGCTCAGGCGATTGCAAACCTGCAGGAGTTTCAGGGCTCAAATCTTCGGGGCGAGTTTTGTCTCGGTAAGTATGAAATCTATTCTTACTGGACTCTAATGGCTACCATCGAGCCGAGTACTGGCGAGGTGTGGGTGAATGACAAGAAATACTCCCAAACTACCTCAAAGCAAATGCGCTATGTGCGAGACGGCATTAACCGCCTAAACCTTACTCCCAAAGAGACTTTCGTACGGTCTTAAGGGGGTACGGCAACCGCTGCGAAGCGGATGCACACATCGCGCGCGTGTATAGGTGCGCCCGTAAAATCGCGCTGCCGCAGGGAATTTTCATAAAACTGTGTGTGTGGATTTTATCCCTACACATCGCGCCCGTTATAACAGGGAAAACTGGCTACGTCATCGCAAGTACTTCCGCGAACGCTTGCCAGTTCCCTGGGTCAGGGTTATCCAGTCCCTTACTGCTCTACAGTTTCCCCGTTCCGTTCCCCTGTAGATAAATCCAGAATAGCACCTTTTCGCATCGCGCGTGCGCGATAGTACCAATGAATTACACTGGGGGTATGAAACTTACAGACAAACAGCAGGAAATGTGTATCACCGCAGTTCAGCAGATGGTTCAGTTCTGGTCGAAAGAAGCAGGTGCTTCGGAAGGGGTATTCCAGCAGATGGCTGACGAACAATCAGACTCATGGCAGGAACTACTTGACGCATTGAATGAAGGCTGATTTTAGCCTTTCTTGTATCGCGCGGGCGTGATTGGCAGCGGTGGTATCTTGTTTGTATTGAAGTAACCAACAAGGAGGCGGACTATGTCCAAAGGATTAGACGAACAGACAAAGCGCATTTTAGATAACTACAAGCAGTTACAAGAAGAAGCAGAAGAAACTGGCATCCCTTTTACCTTCGACGAATGGGAAGAAGTGTTTGAGGACCGTGACCCCTTTGAATTTTTATAAAGGGGTTCTAATCGCGCGGGCGTGATAGCAGTTTTTGCTAATCTGGCTTTAGCAGTAACCAACCAACAGGAGGCAGTTATGGTAACAACAGGAACTAAGGCAGAAGTTTTACTTAAGCACTACAAGGAATACTTAGCCGAGACCGAAAAGATTATGAAGGACTTTCAAGACCCTACGGCACTTGCCTACGGTGAAGGAACAGTCTCGGCAATGCGCCTAGTAATCAGTTCAATGGAGTCGATGTTTAGGGCAGAACTGTACTAAACAATCCAAGGGGTGGGTGGGGTTTTTCCCCACCTGCCCCGCCTCCCCGAATCATCGCGCGTTTTGTAGCCGCAGTGTGCGGCATGAAGTTTTTAAAGAATCGCGCGTGGATAGGTTTTATCTTTATGCATCGCGCGGGCGCTATAGAAAAACCTGTAATACTGGTGGGGAAGGAGGAACTATGACAGTAAAGACATTTATCTGCCCACGTTGTATGGAGCCATGGACTGGACACCCAGCACTAGGTCGTGTGGACAACAAGACAGACATCTGTTCGCCTTGTGGAACACAGGAAGGCATGGACGATTATTTCGGCGTGCCGCTTCAACCCTATCAGATTATTTGATAGGTTTTTAATCGCGCGGGCGTGATAGACCAACCTGTTAATCTGTTTTCAGAAGTAACCAACACAAGGAGGCATTATGGCAACAAACAAACTAACACTTGAAGTCACGAAGGAAGAGGCGCAACTTATTGAACGTGCTTTAGTTCTTCGTGGTGTTCACTTGATGAATGAGGCGTGGGAAGCAAACGCTCCTCAAACCTTTAAGACCATAGCAGAACGCTATGTAGCATTATCAAACGTTATTCGCTCGCAGGTGGGTGAATAATGGGTAAGTGTGAATGTGGGTGTGACTACGAAGCGCACCTATGGGACATTAACCCTAGCCCAGAAGGAGAACCTGACTTGGAACTGCTTGGGTGTCGTGGGTGTGGTGACTGGTTTAAGAGTGGGGAGTTCTTGACGGACTGCCCTGAATACAAGGAGGCAAGTAATGGATAACCTACTAGAACTTAAGGTGTACGTTCGTGGCACACGCCACTTGGTACAAGTGGTACACTTTGGGGATAACAAGATTGACGACTGTATTGACTTTATGAATACAGCAGGCAAGGACTTTGACCTAAGTCTGATGCCAAAAGAACACACGCCCCTGTAAAGGCAAGCGTGCCATAGGTGGGGTGGTAGCGAGGCTTATGCCGTGTTAGTTACCACCCCGCCGCCTCCTCGTCCCACACATCGCGCGCGCGTATAACGCGCCCACCGCAAGAAAGTTTTAATAAAACTGCGTGTGGAAAAATTATCCTTATGCATCGCGCGGGCACGATAGTTTCTTGGTTTATCCTTGGGGCTGTAACAAACAACGAACACCCGTTGAAAGGGGTAAAGTGGCAAGTAAAAGCATTAACGTGAAAGTTCCAACCGCCCGACTAATCAAGGCATTGGAAACAAAGTTGGTACAAATCCAAAAAAACAAGGCTAACGAAAAGTCAAACGAAGCAAAGTATAACAAGGCTGTGGAAACTTGGAGGACGCAAGTCAGCAAGTCCATACCAAAAACACTTAAGCCATCAGAAGTAACCGTTGGTCATCGTATTGGCTACGGCGAAAACGAAGGCAAAGTTTCGGTAAAACTTGAATACTATGTAAAGCCAGCAGCACCTAAACCAGAACGTGACTGGGAACAGATGAACGACTGGCAGTACAAGGAAGCGATTGAAACCATTGAAAACGCTATCCGCGTTCTTAAACTGACAGATGACGAAGTGGTCAGTACGTCTGCGTACAAGTCTATTTCAGAATACCTGTAATAAACCCCTTCGGGGGTTAAATCGCGCGGGCGCGATAGCAGTTCTCTGCCATACTGGGGGGGAAGGAAACAACGAGGAAAGGAAACCCAATGGGTCTCGACCAATACGCATACGCAGTACGACCAAACCCAATGAACACAGACTTTGCTTTCGAGCAGAAGGTTAATGGTGAGAAGTCTTACCATGAAATCGCCTACTGGCGTAAGCACAGTAACCTTCAGGGGTACATGGAAAGACTGTACCTTCGCAAGGCTACCGAACAGGGCTTTGACAACGGTAACAAGGGTTGGGGTGGGGAAACTAACTGCTTCAACTGCCAGCCAGTGCGTCTGACGTTCCAAGACTTGGCTGAACTTGAAGCCGCAGTTAAAGGCGAAGCCTTGCCACACACCACCGGCTTCTTTTTTGGTGAAAGCCAGCCGGAGGACAAGAAGGATGACCTAGCCTTCATCAAAGCAGCACGAAAGGCTATGTCGCAGGACATGGAAATCTACTACGACAGTTGGTGGTAGACGACCAAACCCCTAGCCAGGGGCTTATCGCGCCCGTATGGACATTTTAGGTACCATACAGGGCATTCTAATCGCGCGGGCGCGATAGCAGATTCCGATAGATTTTTAGGGTAGTTAACAACGAGCAAGGGAGTGCAAATGCACAAGGGATTAATCATCAAGGTGGACGGAACTAAAGAAGTGGTTTCGTTCGACAACGACACGTCTTACAAAGTTCTGTCCGGCGCAGTGGGTGGGTACATTCAGTGCGTCTACATGCCGAACAGTGGTCTGGACTTGTGGGTACACGAAGAAGGGAAATTGAACGGCTTCGACCAGAACCCGATTGGTACGGCACTGTGGGTTGACGAATACGGTACGACTGACGTAATCGTCGGTGACATTATCATCACCTGCGGAACTGACGACGACGGTTACACACTGGGTCTATCTGACGAACAGATAGCAACGCTAATGGCATACGATAAGCAGATTATCTATGCTGGTGGGGGTACGTGGTTGTAATAAGGTCTGGCCAGACCGGGGTGGTGTTATCCCGGTCTGGCCACTTATACCATCGCGCGCGGCCCGCAGCAGACCCCCGTACGTATCGCGCCCATCACGAAATTAACGCTGCGCATCGCGCACGCCTTACGGGCCAAGCCGCGACAGCAGGGAATTTTCAATGAAGTTGTGTGGGGGCATTTTATCTTTTATATACATCGCGCGGGCGCGATGGTTTTCCCTGCTTAACTGTTGGGGTCGGGAAATTCCTGGCAGAAGGGGGTTCTTGTGGAATACGAGGACGAAGGTATTGAGGTTGTTGGCTTCGGCTTAAATCAGAAGGAAATGGAACTGGTTGCAGGTGCAGTTCTAATGACTTCTAAGATTGCGTTTGACGCATGGCAAGACGACGTTAATAACATTGGTAATCAGTTGATTGCTGAGGATTACAAAGAATTGCTAAAGAAGTTTGCGCCAATTTCACAAGTGGTTCAGGCTACGTTGCGTGAATTCGCAAAGGGTCAGGATGAATAATCCCCCCTTACATCGCGCGGGTGCGAAAAGTTTGTTGTATTATGTTGGTTGCGTTGGGATAACCCGACCTTAAATTGAAAGTGGTGTTTGCAGTAATGGATACAAAGAAGCCAAAATTAGTCTACATTTCGCAGGACGGCAGTTATGGCGAAGCAGTGGGTATGTTCTTGTTTAACCCGAACGACTTGGGTGATGACGGTTGGGCGAAGTTACAAAGTGCATTGGATAACGGCGAAAACCTACACGCTTGGTTGTACAAAACGTATGACGAAGGCGTGGACTTGAAGCCTACGTTGCACGTTATCAACGAAAACGGATTTATTGTAGACGCTGGCGTTACGGCAGGTATTGGCAGTGCGCTGGAAATGATGGGGCGTGGGGACATAGGGAAGTAGTCCCCCCCTTTATCGCGCGGGCGCGATTTGGCAATCTGTTAATTTTTCTGTGTCGGGCAACCTGCTCGATGAATTACAAGTGAAAGGTGACATTCTATGAAAGAGGTCATTTGGGCAGAACCAACACCGCCTACCGCAAGGGGTGGCGTTGGAGGACGTGTGGGTCGCATTAAGTATCTTGATGCAGAACTTCGTGCTAATCCCGGTAAGTGGGCATTGTTAGCAGAAGGCCGTAAACAGGTCACTATTAACAAGCATTTTTACGCCAACGGTTACGAACGTGCTTACCGCACAGTAACCGAAGCAGGTGTCAAACTGTTCCGCGCCTACGTTCGTTACGTGGGTAACACAAGTCCTGACGCTTAAAGGGGTTCACCTTCCCCCGCCTCCCACCCTTCGGGGTGGGGGGTGCGTCTTTACTAATCGCGCGGGTGCGAAAGGCTTCTGGTTTATTCTGGGGGCAACAACTAATGAAGGAGAAGTATGGAACAGTATTTTGACAAGGCCATAACAGGCTTTGCTGTGTACCATGAGGATAATAAGGCTACTTTGCTTTATTGCCCAGTGTGCTTTGCAAGGCACCCAAGCATGGATGATGTTGAGGATGAACAGGTTGTAGTTTTACACCCCGGCGGTGAACCGTTTCAATGCAACTTTTGCAGTAGGCCGGTGAACTAATGCTGCACGCCTACGAAATTGATGGGGGGCCTAGCGGAAAGTACTGGGCGGTCTATACAGGCCAAGTGCCCAATGACGACTTAGCCCAGCACGTGGTGTCCTATGCAACCGCAGAAGACTGCCTAGAATTGGCACGCAAGACAAGTGTGGACTTAGCGCTGTACACGATTGAAGCGTACCAGCGTAGGGAACAGACAGACGCTGAACAGGAAAAGTGGAACGAATTCGCAAAGAATCACTAACCATGGGCGCCTGCCGCTTCGGCGGCGGGCAACCTTGGCTAATCGCGCGCGGCCCAGGGAATTATTATAATCCCCGTAGGTATCGCGCGCGCGCGAAAGTCCTATGAAATACAATGGGTGGGAATTAATCGCGCGGGCGCGTTAGGCCGTTCGATTAGTTTTTAGGTATCGCTTCGGGGCAAGTCGTTCCGAGGTGTTGTTGAAAGGGGTTGTCGTATGACAACGGATTACGCATTACCGCAGTGCTGGCAGGACTTTGAGGACGTACTTGCCACAGGAATTGACCGAGTAGTTTTGTTTGGGCCTCCGGGTACAGGTAAGACTTACGGTGGACTTACACAAGGTGTCAACGTGGGTGGTTCGTATCGCCTAGTTTGCACCGAGGACATGACTTCGGCAGACGTATCGGGTATGTTCATGCCCGACAAGTCAGGTGGCTTCACTTGGCTCGACGGTTCTGCTACGAAGGCGTGGAAGGGTAACGGAGCGTTCGGTGGTCGCTTGGTAGTTGACGAAGTGGACAAGGCTAGTGGTGACGTATCGGCACTACTACTTGCGTACACCGACACAGTTGCTAGTGCTTCTATGGACTTGCCGACTGGCGAACGTATCAAGCCTAATCCCGGATTTACAGCAGTACTGACCAGTAACATCGAGCACCCTGATGACTTGCCTATCGCTTTGCGAGACCGCTTCCCAGTGGCTATCGAGATTAATCAACCGCACCCTAACGCTTTGGCTTCACTGCCCGAGCACTTGCGTGAGGTGGCTAAGGCTTGTGTCAGTGCAGAGCCAGAGCGTCGTATCAGTTTGCGTGGGTTCTATGCCTACGAAACCCTGCGTCGTACTATGACCGAGGAACGAGCGGCAACTATCGCCTTCGGTAAGGTTCGTGCGGAGGCGTTTATTGACGCCCTTCGTATCGGCAAGTTAGGCGCATAGCACCTAACCGTAGGTGGGTCGGCAGAAATGTCGACTCGCCTACGCCCCTATAATCGCGCGGGCGCGAAAGCACCGTTTGTTAATTTTTAACCGTTGGTTTCAAGTCGAAGCCAACACCGACACTAGAAGGGATAACTATGTCGAAGCAGTTACGCAGTAACAAGGTCAGTGTATTGCCAGAAGTAGTGCAAGCACACCGACTCGATGACAATAACACCGAACAGTGGACAGTAACGTCGGGCAGTACTAACCGAGGGGATAGTTTCACTAACTTTGGAGACCACACCTTTAGGGCTCCGTCACTTAATGACGAAGTTTCTAGGGTCATTCGTGGACATGAATTGACTCACGTTCGTATTAGTCCTACCGACCCAGTTTCACTGGCGAAGTACGCAGAAGTGTACGGACTTAGCGAGCGTTCTATTGCTTGTGCCGAGGAAGTGCGTGTCAACGCAGTTCTGAAGGGTATGGGCTACGACACCGACCTACTTGTTGACGGTAGTGAGAAGGAGTTGGGCAAGCGAGTGGCTAAAGAAGGTTCTATTGAAGCCTATAACGAAATGATTAATTTTGGCTCGGCACTAATCGGTGGCAAGGCGTTCCGTCACTACATCAGTGGCGTTCGTTCTGTTAATCCTGACTGGGCTAATACCTTGCGTGAAATGGAGAAGCAGGTAGTCAAGATTGTGCGTAAGCACCCAGTTCGTCGAATGGGTTCTACAGAGCCTAGAGCGTTCTATCAAGACGACGAGACACTTGAGTACACTAAGTTGCCACAGGGTTTCATTGACTACACCACACAGATTGCTCAAGTCATTGACGGTTTTCTAGAAGTTCAGTCAGACGGTACTAATTTTGAGGACGGTGAGGGTTCGTCGGGCGTTAAGGTTTCAACTGGTTACGGTAAAGACCAGTTTGCGCCACTACGCATTGACACCAAGATACTTTGCGACCAACAAGTCAAAGGTCACTTGGCTCGACGTAAGAAGTCTGCGCCAACTGGCAAGCGTGTACTGTATCCAAGCCGACTACTGACCGACCCACAGCGACGTGTATTTAGTCAGAAGCCACGTAATTCGGGCGGTATCGTAGTGATTGACATGAGTGGTTCTATGAGCCTTAGCGAAGCGGACATTAATGCCATGCTAGAAGCCGCTCCGGGTGCATTGGTCGCAGGTTACACCAACAGTGCCAAGAAGCGTAACCGACCTAACTTTTGGATTATGGCTAATCGTGGTAAGCGTGTTAGTAGCCTCAAGGGTATTGGTGGCAACATTGGTAACGGTTGCGACGGCCCAGCACTAGAATGGGCTATTAGTAAGCGACGTGGCAGTGAGCCTATTATTTGGGTTTGCGACGGTCAGGTCACTGACAGTCAGGACAACGGTTTCATCGAGGGGGCGAAACAGTGCGCCAAGATGATTAAGAAGCACCGTATTCTGATAACGCCTAACGTATCCGACGCCGTTGGTATGTTGGCTAACCCTAGTAACGCCAAGTCTAAGGCAGAAGGCTACGTTGGTATGTTTATCAAGGGTGAATGGAACATCAACGCACCAGAAGGCAGTATTTAGGCAATTAAAGGGTATTCCCTTCCCCGCCTCCCCCAGGGTTCTACTTTTCCCTGGGGGGGGTTTGCCGTTTCAGACCCCCTATCGCGCGCGAACCCAGACCCACCTGCCCCATCGCGCGCACGCGATTATATCGGCGTGCTAGGAAGTTTTAATAAAATCTGCGTGGGGATTTTTTATCATATATCGCGCGCGCGCATGTGTCATCGCGCCCCCATACGCCAGAACAATTATTACGGGACACCCGAAAATCTTCGCAAGTTTAATAGAACTTGTGTGTGGATAAATTATATTTACGTTGACCAGGTAAAATACCTTATCGCGCCCGCGTATGCGCCCGAATATTATTACGGGATAGCCGAAAAAACCTGCAAGTTTAACAGAAGTTTGTGTGTGGATAAATTGTATTTATAGAATATAAAATACAATAAAGTACAATAATGCTTTATTAACGCGGGGTTTTTGAATAAAAAGTACCCTATACGCGTGGAAAATGTGTTTAGACGGGCGGAATGGCATTAGTTTTCACCTATCCCTAATTAGTTTTCACCCATTGATAAGTAAATAAGCCTATTTCTTAAGGCGATACGCCTAGTTGCGTGGTTTGGTAGTCCCACCAAGCCATAGGCAGAATACAACAAGTGCGAAAAGGGCGAAGGCCATTACTTATCACCCATAGTCATTAGGGATACCAATACTAACCCCCCAATACAGAAGGTAATAAGTATTGCTTCTAATAAGGCTTTCACGGTATGGTTTCCGTTGCTTTTGCTGTGAAGTGCTTTAGTACTTCTAACACTTCTTCTAGCGTAGCCTTATCAAGGTTTGTGTGGTTGTGGGTTTCTATCATTTGCTGTACTGTCTGTTGGCATTGGTAGAATTCTTTTAACATCTTGTTCCCCGTATCGTTTGAATGTATCTAGTGGTTTTTCCGCTTTTGGTTTTGGTTTGCCCCCCGCCATTTTTTTATAGCGGTAGTTTGTCTAGGGCTTCTTGGATAACATCAAGGGTATCCATAATACCAGCGTTGTACCATTCCACGTGTACCTGTGTGGTTGGTGTTAGGTTGTCCATGGTTGTGTCTGTTACTAGGCCATGTATCCTGTTCTTTAAAGTGTAAAGAAGTAGGCGCTTTTCTTCTTCTGCGGTTTCGTCCCCTTGTTCCAGGCTTCCCCCCTCAAAAAAATTTGGCACGCCCTCTATGTCCCAGTCGTCAATGTCCCTGTATCCATAGACTATTTCATCTATCTTTAAGCAGACGCTATGAAGAATGTCGTCGGTGATTTCAAGGCTTTCCCTTGTTTCCTTAACATAGTCACGAAGAACGTCTACCTGATTGGTAAGGTCTTCGATGGCCAACTGCATCTGCTTTTTTGACACTTATTCCCCTAGTGGCTTTTCGGATTGGCTGTTCTTTTGGGACAACATCTTAGCGAAAAGGCTGGTTAGTTCTGTTTCGCCTTCAACTTCGTCGCCGGTTTGTGTTTTCTTGGCATCCATGCCTTCAAGGATTGCTGCCAATGCCCCTAGGACCATCGCGCTTTCTTCCTCTGTAATCGTGTAGTTGTATTCCATTAGTTCAAGCCTACCTGTGCCTGAATTGACTGGATTAGGTCATTGGCATTACTTAAAAGTACGGCTGATTCGGTCGCGCTTGGGTTTTCTTCTACCAGCGTTTCAAGCATGGCGTAAGAAACTTCAAGGGAACCTAGGACCATCTTCAGTTCATCTTCGTTTAGTTGGATTTGGAACTGCATTGTAGAATTTGACATTATTTTATCTTCTTTGTTAGTACGGCCTTTAATGTGCCCTTTTGAAAAATACCTGCTTTTACTGCTTTGTTCCACTTATAGGCAAAGACGCCTACCGCAATAAAAAACATTGCTGGGAACAAGAATACTAGTAGCATTACCATTAGTCTACCTGCTCTTTCTGGGTATTTTTACCCACTTAAAAAGTACCAGTCTATCCGCGATTTGTCAAGTACCATGACTATAAAGATACTTTAGTCAAAACCCTTGAAAAATGCGGGTATCCGCTGGGGGTACTTTTGATACGATATGTGCTATCAGAACTGCAATTACTTGCGAATGTCTGTAATAATAATCAGTGCTTCGTAGTAAGCCTGTGCAAAACCTGCGTCGTATTCGGTATCGCGTTGCTGTGCCAATTTCATATGGTGTTCAGCCTGATTTCGGATTCGTTCGTAGGCAAGGTCAAGTTTCTTTCCCATGTTATGATTTCCTTTATTGGCGTTAAAAGGTGTGCTGATACACCCACCCGATTTGGGTCATCATTGTAGGTTGTGCCAAGTTCCCACAATTCACCTGCGTATCCCCCGCCTAAAACGCGAACGGTGGTTTCAGGATTTTTACTGCGACTAACGCAATAGGTACAGTCGCACCCATATTGTACAGCCAGTTTAGATTCTGCCCATAAAACAAGGCGATTTTTTTCGGCGTCCTTTTTGTCAACTGGCATCTTGTTAGCACTTCGACGCCATTTGATTTCAAGTTCGGTGTTTTTCCACATCCCATCAGGTAATTCGCAATATTGCTTATGGTCTTTAACATCCCATATGCCTGCGTAGCAGTAAGCACCTATTAAACGGCATGTACCAATTTCCGCCGCCGCCGAATGAATATCTGCGGCAAGGTTTGACATATGTAGGGAAGCAGGGTCGTATGAAAGACGGTCTTTTTTGTTCCTGTTTTCACGGGTACGTCCAGAACCGACCGCGCGGGCAAGTTCTTCTTCCCACGGGTAAAGCGCTGTCCATAACGCTTCTTGCTGTAGCCTTTCAACGCCCATAAAACAAGTGTACCATAAAAGAAGAAGCCCTGCCAGTGCTTAAAAACACCGGCAGGGCTACTTCCCGTTGAAAGGAGGTAAAACAAATGAATAGAAGGTGGGCTATTCGTTTTTAAGTATAGCAGTTTGAAGTAACACCCTGTCAAGGTGAT
>Ga0208741_10000739_pt1 | contig 14508 bp, 13 predicted proteins | sample CryBogCBE03Jun09_FD_184576 | JGI IMG/M metagenome (GOLD analysis project Ga0208741, IMG submission 184576) | Freshwater microbial communities from Crystal Bog, Wisconsin, USA - CBE03Jun09 (SPAdes) | ecosystem: Environmental > Aquatic > Freshwater > Lake | place: Crystal Bog, Wisconsin, USA...
TAAAAATCAATTTCCAGGATTAAAACAAGAAAAGAAACTTGAAGGGCATTTTACTAAATGTTCTATGGAATATGAAAATAAACTGATAGAATATATACGTAATCGAGGCGGAGCTATCGTAGTCGGTGGGCCTGCTACTGATGTATTAAAAATCTATCTCGACGAAGCTAATATTGAACAAGAATATAAAAAGATAAAGTTACCATTACATAAGAAGATGGATATACTCTGCGAAGGATATGCAGATGTTGGTGTGATTGCCATAAACGATCATATAATGAGTAATGGCGATTTAAAATATTCAGAAGTTAATGGTGTCAAAGTTATTGATTGTGATAAAGATTATAATAATATCGATCTCGCTACATTGGACACTGAATATGATTATAGTGATTTTATATCTAGAGAAGAAGTATTTCCTATCGAAATAGGTAGGGGATGTATATTCCATTGTGCGTTTTGTAGTTTTGGTCATCTCGGTAAAAAACCTGGATCATATATACGTCCCAAGGAAAGTATTAAGAAAGATATTGTTGATCGTTACGAAAAATATGGAACTACTCGATTCTTATTTGTTGATGATACGTTCAATGACAGTGTTGAAAAAATGAAAATCATAAAAGAGATTAGAGATGAAACTGGTATTCCGTTTGAGTTTTGGAGCTATTGTCGATTAGATCTACTCAGGGCGAAACCAGAAATGGTTGACCTTATAGATCAAATTGGGTGGACAAGTTTCACGTTCGGTGTAGAAACATTTAATAGAGCAAGTGGTAAGGATGTCAAAAAAGGTGCCGATCCAGAAAAGCTAAAAGAATTTTTGATAAATCTTAGAGAACGATTTCCAAAAAACAAGTTTCATATTAATTTCATAGTAGGATTACCATCAGATACACAAGAAGAAGTTATTGAGTCAGTACAATGGTTTATTGATAATCCAGGTGTTGCAACAAATCTCACCATTAGAGAACTTAACATACATAATGCACGATATAAAAGAACAGCAAGCCTTATAGCTCAAAATCCCGAAGCATATGGATATACTGTTTCGAAATCTAACTCTAATCCTAGCCTAGTGGATTGGGTTACAAAAACAGGCATGACTCTAGAAGATGCTACTATTCTTTCTAAGAACTTACAGAAGAAGTATTATCAATCTTTATCTAACAAAGCAGTAACCCCAGTAACAGTAATGATGGACGATGTACTCGACATTGATGAAACAGGGATGCTTGTTAATAATCAAAGTCAGTTTGTTAGGAACTATCTTAAAAACAAGAGAATATATAGGGGATTAAATAAACCCCCTATGAAATCTTAAGCTTGTACAGGTTTTCTATAACCTAAAACTTTGTTTGCTGGATAATAGGCAATGTTTACGCTCTTGCCTTGATTACCTCCTAAAACAGCTATGTATTGTCTGCCATCTAGAGTAACTGTGTTCATATAAAATCCAACGTGGCCCGACCAACCTCCGTGACCTCTAGAAAATACAACAATATCACCTTCTTCTGGATTCTTGGTTGGAATACCATAGTTTAAGAAACTTCTTGCTGCTAAACTAGCAGTAGTTTCATATCCAGAGCTAGCCAATATGCTATTTGCGAAAGCCGCACACCAAGGAATACGTGTTGGATCAACCTTCATTTCTATCTTGGATTCAAAATAGTTTTCAAGTTCTTGCTTATTTTTCTTTGCATTTAATCCTATCATAGCCATCCCTTTGTTAACAGGAACTGACTTATGTTCGGATGCAACTGTATTAGAACTATCGTTATTGCATGGAACTTCCCAGAATAAGAAATGACATTTTTCTGGTTCTACAGCTACTTCATGCTTCTTTGCATGTACTTTATGATGCACCTGCAACACTTGTGGGGTTGAAGTAGGTGTTGAATCAGTTTTTACTGGGAATGGAGCAGTTGGTTTGAACATATCGGTTTGTTTTTTATGACGATGATATTTGACCGTTTTCTTTTTAAATATTTTCTTTTTATGTTTTATTGTTTGTGTTGTAGTTTCTGTTGTTGTTTTAGCTAATGAAATAGATGGTGCCCCAACACATATCGCAGCAGCAGTTGTTATTGCTAACATATGATTTTTCATTGTCGTCTCCCTCTCTTCGTTATAATACTTATCTGAGGCGAGCATTATAAACTTAAAAATATATTAAAAAATGCTGTTGCTCCGATTCGAACGGCGTCCTAGTGTTATCCATCTGTACTTCCCTTAGATCTATGATCACAGTACTGACAACAGCATAAAGTGGGGGATTCTGTTTCCACGCTCCCCCGGGCGCATTGAAATTAAGCTGCTAGAGCTAGTTCACGAGATGTAATGACGTTGTCATTAGCATTTATAAAGTTTATTGCGTTAACCGAGCTTTCGCCGGACTGTCTACTTCAACCTTTATACGCCAGTCGATCCTGTTTCGTCCCCATCATAAGCACTACTCGACTTACATTCCCCTGCATACGGCATTTCTGGTGCAGCTAATGCGTTAGTGCTTATGGTGGAGACGCCGGGTACCGCCCCCGGGTCCTGATCGTTTTATTGCTTTGCTATCAACAACAGTAAGTTATTTATAACATATGTTTAAGTGTTTGTCAAGCATAATATATTAATCCCGGAAGGTAAGCACCACCTCTCCAAGTATTATCTCTCTTGGACGGATTTCTAACATTAGGACCGCCTGCCATATGACACCACATTGTGCTATTAGGTATTTCAAATATACATTGACTGACTGGTAGATTTTGTGTCCTTACACTCTTACACACCTCATAATGGAATCTTCTATCTTTTGGTCGCCATTTGATATCCACTGCATTTCCATAACAGTGATCACTATTTGGATAGTTTGATCCACCCGGACCTCGATAACCACTAGTTATTTCATGTCCCGGATGTTGATCTATCAGTATATCTAAAATATTTGTTGCGATCCACGATAGTTCTTTTGCGATCATATCACAACTTCGTCCACCAGGCCCCGGAACAAGATTTTGATGTTGGCTAGTTGCCCAACAAGTAACATCACCTAATCTTAAATGTCTCGATATCATACTTTTATAAGGTATTGGCCCACTATTTGGAATAGTTTCTGTTAGAGCAGGAGCTTTTGAATCGGGCGGAGGAGCGTTAGGTGCTAAGTCTTGTTGTGGAGCAGTTTCTGGATTTGTCTGTCTCCTAGTTGTGATATCATTTGGCGCTGCATTGGCACTATAGGGATTTGTAACATTATTAGGAATTCCTGGTATTTGATTTTGTATATTTCCAGGTAATAATCCCTGTAAGTTACTGCTAGGAATCACACTTTGTATAACGTTTGGATTTAATCCTTGTGTTATACCCGATAATGCACCTAGGTTGGCCAATGAAGATAAGTTACTTGGTAATATAGGTACTCTTGATCCTATTGAACCACCTAACAATGACGATACCGAACTTAATGCTAAGTTAGTTGCTACTCCTAATACACCAGTAGAAACTGATACTGGAACTCCAGTTGCTCTTAAAGCTACATTTGCTGCCAATCCTAAAACTTGTGGTCCTACTGGTATTCCTGAACGTTGTTTTAATGCTACATTAGCAACTGTTCCTACTACATTTGCTATAACAGCCGATGCTTGTGGATTGGCACCTAGCCCACTCGCAACACTTCCTGCAAAGTTTCCTGCTATTCCGGACGCTACAGAGTTTCCAAAAGTAGTTACAATATTGACTGGAATACCACTTAGCCCGCTAGTTGATCTAGAAATAGCTTGAGCGCCAATAAGTCCAGTCATTCCCGATATACCACTAACTCCTCCGGAGATTGATCGTACTGCTTGTCCTGCAACGGCTCCTAATGCTGCTCCACCTATTAACTGTGTAAGGCCATTAAGAGAAACAGGCAGTGGTGGTAATAATCCAGATGCGAATGTAGCACCGGGTAATGATCCAGTCGGTAATAGAGATGAAAATGCTGGCGGTAGTAATGATAAGACTTTGCCTAATGAGTCATTAGCTACCTTACCTAATAATGCTTCCATGCTAGGTATAGTTGGATTAGTAAAATCTCTACCTGGACCAAATACTTGAGATATCTGATTCAGTGGCATGCCTGCAGATCTAGCAGACATTCCGGCTTCGTCGCCGCCATCAATAAATCCAGAATGTGCCATACTAGCACGTTGGCTGGCCATCTCTGCTCGTCCCTCTGTGGGAGGAGGTGCTGTTGGTGTTTTTCCAGCAGCTTTATCAGCTACATCTGTTGGTCTTGGCGGAGGATATTGTGTTATACTCATCCCATTAACAACTGCTGTTGCTGGAGCCATTAATTCAGCAGCTCGATGTTTAGCTAAAGTAGTAGCGAAACTTGTAGGATCATCTAATTTGATTTGAGTATTATATGTAATATCTGCCATATCAATATTTATCTCCTAAAACTTAGATAAATCTTCAACTAAACATTTACAAAAACATCACCTTGTCCTACTACTGTTGTAGTAGCACCGCAAATTCTAGAATCGCTATTTCGATGGGCACCTTTTCCGTATGCAAACACATCCCCACTATACTCAGAACTTTGCGGATCATCATGTGGAGGTAATAGTAACTCATCTGAATTAGCATCTGTTATGCCTACTATGACTGGTTTATTATTAATAAAAACAGTACCAGTTGACGAATCTCCACTTAAAGTGAGATCGCCACCGCCATCTGTATTAGTATCACCTACAACTGCCCAAAGTCCTGCACCCATATTAGTTCTCCAAAATATTTATTATATAATTCTAGGAGGATTAGTAGTAGGATTAGAAATTGTTAAGTTAGCAGTTCCTTTGGTATATTGTCCAGCAGTTTGTTTTTCAGTTAATGCCAATGCAATAACTGCTGTCTTTGGAACATTTATATTTCCTTCAATTTCAGCAGTGAATAGGAATGGTGTCATTGCAGCACCTTGTGCTGTAACTGATAGAACCAAAGGTTTAAATATTTTATAATAACCATTGCCGTCTTCGACTAATCTAGCAACTATTTCTTCCCCAGTTACTAGTTTTAAACTATAAACCTCATCTGGTTTTATTTTCTCTACAATCATCCTATTCTCTCTTTTATCTTTATAGGATCTTCTTTAACAAGTCCTGTATACCCACCTTCTACTAATAGTTCATCCCCGAGATATAGTTGTGGAACACTACGATGTCCTTTTGATTTAATAAAATCATAAGCGTTAGAATCTTCCATTATATTAACTGTTTGATAAGAAATATCATTATTATCTAACCATTCTTTTGCTCTATCACAATATGGGCAATCTGGCTTACTATATATTTTAATCATATATCTTCTCCTTATAATGAAAATCCACTAAAACTGTTTTCATCAATATCCTGTTTTGTACCACCAGTAATATATGAACTAAGTTCTACTTCTTGTGGAGCAACCTGTACTTCAGATCCACTAATCCACTTCTGAGTCCATGGTAGAGGATTTGCTCCTCCCTTGTACTTAGTTGGAAGACCTATAGCTGTCATTCTTTTATTAGCAATCCATTCAATGTAATCGCATAGCAACTGATAGTTAAGACCAATCATACTACCATCTTTAAAAAGATATTCAGCCCATTTCTTTTCTTGATTAACAGCATCGGTAAATATCTTGATGCAATCAGCTTGTGTCTCTTCTGAGATCTGTATAAAATCTGGATCATCCTTTGGCAAAAGTTTCAACAGAGTTTGTGTACTTGCTAGATGTACGTTCTCGTCACGAGCAATAAACTTAATGATCTTAGCATTGCCTTCCATCTTCTTAACTTCAGCAAATGCCCAACTACAAGCAAAGCTAACATAGAAGCGTATACCTTCTAATACGTTAACACTCATTAGTGCCATCCAAAGAGCTTTCTTATGCTGATAGGCACTTGGGATCAGATGAGAATGTGTCCCGCTAGCAGCACGTTGATTCATATCGATCAACTCATCATAATACTTACTAATATCAGTAGCACAGTCTGCTATCTCAGCGATATCCATCATTTCATCAAATATTTTACTTGGGTTACTATATACATTTCTTATGATATGTGTATAGCTACGACTATGGATAGTTTCACTGAATGTCCAAGTCTGGAACCAAGTTTCTAATTCTGGCAATGAACAGATAGGTGCAAATGCAGCACTAGGAGCACGACCTTGCACACTATCTAACAGTATCTGACGTTTAAGATTACTAGTGAAAATATGTTGCTCGTTTTCGGTCAAGTCTTTGAAATCTTTAGCATCTCTTAGAATATCAACTTCTTGTGGTTGCCAAAAGAATCCCAGCTGTTTTTCAGTAAGTTTATCAAACTGTTTATATTTCATAGTATCGTATCGTTGAATGCTTACGCCGCCTGTTGGATCAAAAAACGCAAGCTTCTTTGTATGATCTTTTTTATTTGATATATCAAAAACAGTATTCATATTACACAACTCTCGCAATCTTCTTGTGGTGGTAGATCATTTAACTTTTGATCTTCTATCTTATTAACATCAATCTCACCTTGACCATCATTAGTGTTAAAGTAATACAGTTGCTTTCCGCCTAACTTATAAAATTGTAGGATATGTCCTAGCATAACACTTAATGGTATCTTTTCATCTTCATAAAATGCAGGATTATAACTGGTATTAACACTAATGCCTTGATCGATATATTTCTGTAATACAGCACAGATATTAAGATATCCTTCTGGACTACGTTGATCCCATAGGAGTTCATATTTATTCTTTAGCTTTCGAAACTCTGGTACTACTTGCTTTAATACTCCATGCTTGCTCTGCTTAATGCTAATATAACTGCGTGGCGGTTCGATACCGTTAGTAGCATTAGCAATCTGAGCACTAGTTTCTGCAGGCATGATAGCCATTAGTGTAGCATTACGTATACCAAACTGTTTTAGTTCAGCTCGCAACTCTTCCCATGGCATTCTCTCAACATGAGAGATTAGTTCATCTATTTCTTTCTTGCGAGTATCGATTGGGACTATACCCTTAGCATACTTTGTATCGCTTAACTTTCCGCATGGACCAAACTCTTTGGCCAAATCAACACTGGCCTTGATGAGATAATAACTCATTGCTTCCATATATTCATCAACCTTTGGAAGAGCAGATGAATCTGTATATTTGAGATCATTCTTAGCTAGCCAATAAGCTAAGTTAATAATGCCAACACCTAATGGACGATGCTCCTTTGTAGCAATCTCAGCGGCTTTTACTGGATAGTCTTGATAACTTAACAATGCGTCTAATCCACGCACTGCCAGTTCACAGGGCTTTTCAAAGTCCTTGGGGTCCTTAATAACGCCCCAGTTGACAGCACTTAGAGTGCAGAGAGCAATCCTACCCTCTTCGTCAAATATGTGTGTAAGTGGCTTTGTTGGAAGATCAATCTCTCCGCAGAGATTACTCTGTCTGATTGGAGCAACTGCTTCATCAAAGCTACTATGGGTATTAGCATTATCAACATTTTGTAAATAGATACGACCGGTATCCTTACGTTCCTGCATAAAGCTAGAGAACAAGTCTACAGCCTTTAATATCTTCTTCCTTAACTTTGGGTTCTTTTCAGCAGCCACATATAGCTGTTCAAATAATACTTGATCGTTAAAGAAAGAAGTGTAGAGGTCGGGCACGTCATTCGGACTGAACAAAGTTATATCACCTCCTTGAATCAAACGTTGATAGAACAGTCTATTAAACTGTACCCCATAGTCCATATGACGCACCCTATTATCCTCAATGCCCTTATTATTCTTAAGAACGAGGAGATCTTCTACTTCTAAATGCCAGATTGGATAATAAAGCGTTGCGGCTCCATTACGTACTCCACCCTGGCTACAGCTCCTGACAGCAGCCTGGAACATCTTATAAAACGGTACAACACCAGTATGGCTAGCATCACCATTACGGATCGGTGATCCTAGTGCTCGGATACGTCCAGCTCCGATACCAATACCTGCTTTCTGGCTAACGTACTTTACGATAGCACTAGTAGTAGCATTGATTGAATCTAAACTGTCGTCAGTTTCAATCAATACACAGCTACTAAACTGTCGCTGTGGTGAACGCACACCAGCCATAACTGGTGTTGGTAAACTAATCTGATGTGTACTAATACATTCGTAATAGTCCTTAATCCATTGTAGACGAGTTGCCTTAGGATAGCTATTGAAAAGTGTAGCAGCTATTAGTATATAACATACTTGTGGTGTTTCTAATATCTGTCCAGTAACACGGTTCTGTATTAGATACTTGCCGCGTAACTGTTCCATTGCTACGTATGTTAACTTCATGTCACGTTCATGGTCAACAAAATTATTAAGTTTTTCCCATTCATCTTCATCATACCAATCTAAGAACTCCTTAGTATAGTATCCTAGATCAATATTCTTTTTCACTAGATCATAAAGACGGATTGGCTTGTAATCATTATATACTTCCTTACGTAACTGATAGTTGATTAATCTTCCAGCAACGTATTGATAGTTAGGTGAATCTTCAGTGATGAGATCAGCAGCAGCCTTGATCAAAGTTTCTTGGATGTCTTTGGTTTTTATATTATTATAGAACTGTAACTGACTGCGGATTTCAAGTTCGCTTGGACTAACTCCTGATAGTCCTTCAGTTGCCCAGAATACTACTTTGTGCAGTTTTTCTAGATCTAGTTCTTCTTTTTGGCCATCCCTTTTGATGACGGTGATGCGTGGGCTCATCTTTTACCTCTTTGTTTATGAACTTTTATATTCTTGATTATTAATGATTAATATGCGATTTGAAATAAAAATAGTAAATTGTAAATCATAATGCATATTCTATTGCTCCGTAATCTATAAAGTATATAACCTATCCTGATAGATGTCTATAAATTTCTTTACATATAGATTAACTAAACCGACCCATAATATAACGGAACCAGACAGGAGAACCAAGATGAAAACTTTCTTGTGTGATCTTTTCTTTCCAGTTGGGGTCTTCTTTAGCTTTTGCTAATAATGCTGTTGCTTGATCTTTTGGTAATGCCCCGAGTATAGCTTCTACACTATCTAAGTTCTTACCAACTTTTGTACCAAGTAGTTTTTCAGCGATTTCATCCCAATCGTCTGCTACTAATGGACCTTTTTTGTTTTCAGGTGTTCGTTGGAATAGACCTTCCCATGCGCTCCAAACATATCCTTTTTGTTTGGCCAATATTGCCATCATTAGCTGTTTATTAACACCTTTATAGGGACTATTATCGGGAATATCGTGTTGATGGTATCTGCTTACTTTTGCTACCTTATATATAGTCTCGAGATCAGTTTGATAAAACTTATCTCCGAGCGGTACTCTCACAAAAACATTAACACCTTTTTGAACTGCTTGGAATCCCTTTTTTTCCATATAATCTTTTAGGGCGCGGCGAGCTGCTGACTCTATCTTATCGTTCTTAATAGTTGGATCAATCTTTGGTTTTAGTTTTTCAATAACATCAGCTAGTTCTACTTGTAGATCTAGGTCTGAGCTAAACTTACCCGATTTAGGTTTAAAACTACTTCCAACCTTTACTCCTACTAATCCAGCAGGAGCTAATGCTTTATCGACTACAGATTTTATTTCATCGGTATATTTTTGATCAAATGGTTCAGTATCAGGGAATATCTTGCTGCCTTTTTGCGCTGTAGTATTAGTTGGTGCAGCAGGGGTATTCATTTGTTGACTCCTCAGTATCTGATATTTATTCTAGATGATCAGTCATTATATATGATTGATGATTCCATAGTAAAGGTAAATCAAGTTTAAATATAGCACGATCATACATATATCCAATAACTTGTTCGTCTATTATTAAAATAAAATATGTCCTATGTTCTTCTTTATCAGAAGCTATCTGTATTTCAAAATAACTATTTTTAAATCGATCAGTAAGACTTAATGTATAATATATTGCTAATATTTTTTTAAAATCACAATATTTGTTTTCATCTATAAGTTGCCAAGCCGAAGGCCATGTTTCTTGATCATATGGATCACAACTCATGGAACTAATAGGTGCTTTATTCCAAAACTCTATAGTCTGTTTAATAGGATCTGTGCTATCCTCTAAACACTGTCTGAATGATTGCCAGAGTTTTATTCTATTTTCAAACTTTTCGTAAAATATCATTTTGATAACGTATAATAGCTATAGTTAAGTGTAGCATTGCCGCCGCCAGTTGAAGGAACAGTATCAAGTGGATTGAGTACATAGATACTCATAGTGTCTACTAATCCGTCAATATTCTTATCTTCTAGGACTGTGGAAAATATAATATTTTCTACGGTAGAACTTCCAGTATAAGAGTAATCATCGATCATATGGAATGTAGTAGTGTTTACGATACTACCAATCGTGATCTTCATCTTACCTGTTCTCAGAGCATTTCCATTTGTTGTTTTATTAATAATATAATCAATAACAAACACTCCTGTAGTATAAACAGGTAATCGAATAGCCACATATGTGAACGATGATTCATTAATTGTTGTTCTTCGTCCATATTGATCTTGATATAAGTTAACATCAGTTATGTTTGGAATAAACGGTATTGTACCAAATAATGAGTAATCCTTGAGCCTAGTTGATCGCTCAAAATAATCTCCTGTAGATTTATTATTTGCTGTGTCAAACTTAATAATGGGATATATGGCGTTTGTATAACCCTGACTATTACAGCCAACATTCTGAAATGTATTTCCTAAAGAAATATTACCACCACCTAAACGGATCCAAATGCCATAACGATCAATGAGATCGAAATAGCTATTTGTTACTTTAGAAGAACCACTTCCAAAAACTCCTCCGCCTATATTGATAGCATCATAAAGTTGATAAAATGTGCATTGATCAAAAGTTATATCTAAGCTGTCTCCGTATAGCTCGTCACTATATACACCTATTCCTGTTCCTTGAATGATACAAGAATGGAATAATACGTTTTTAGAACGCAACACATTACTAGTACCTCTTAGATAAATTCCAACCTGTTGGAAATAGTTTTGATTAGGGCTTGGTTGTGTTGCAGGGAGAGTATTTGTATATCCTGTTGGTAGAGGTGAAGGAGGAGCAGGAGGCCATACTCCTAAAAACTTTATTCTTTCAAATATACTAGAATCTAAATTATCGGCATATAATATAGGATAAGCTGTTTGTGTTGCAAGAGTTAAACTACCGATATGGATATATTTAGGTCTTGAAGGGCTATCGGTGATATTCTCATTTAGAAAATCTATGTAGTTTCCAGGTGTACTATTTGAACTTATCATTCTCATAACAGCACAATCGCCTGTTTGCAATATAGTAGTACTATCTATACCAGCTCCAGTAATGTGAGCATACTCTGATACTCTTAGTTCATCACTTATCAAGTAAGTACCTGGATCTATGTAGAGGATTTCTCTTTTTTGAGAATTGGTATTAGCATTTATTAAAAAAAGTTGATCAAATGCACGTTGTAGTGCATCTGTATCGTCAGTTTCGCCATCGCCGACTGCGCCAAATGATTTTATACTAACAATATCATCTAATCTATCCTGTAACGAACGTTGTATAGGTTCATAAGTATAATCGCCAGTTTGGATAGTTGGATCACTTTTTCTATATTGATAAAGTGTCGCAAAATCTAATAAGTTATCATGTTCGGTAAGGATTTTACTATTACCAACATATGGTGCTCCTTCACTTACTGCTCCATTACCTATGTAAAGTTCTTGTGTATCAATAGCCCAACCAAGTTCTCCGCTAGCTAACTGGGGAAATCCTGTTTGAGAATTTTTCTGACCTCTACGTATTTGGATCCTTGAGATTTGGACAACAGCCATATATATTACTCCACGAAGTGTTTTATATATTTAGTTGCTTAGATAGTATTGCTCAACCCTCTTCCACCATTCATTCTTCCAATGATCATATTCATTAGGCAACAGATCAAACTGTTGATATTGAAAATCTTGGCTACACATAAAGATATGTCCTTCACGGATGTTTGTCCCATGTATTTCGTTGTGCGCCTCAGCATATGCTACTAACTGTAGATAATAATCTTCAACCCATTCTTTCTTCTTGGGCTTATTAGTTTGCTTGTAGTCCATAATACATTCATTACCATTATATACACCCACTAGGTCAGTAGTGCCGGCATATATCTGTGGAAAATATAGATTGATTTCTTGACCCCAAGCTTCGTGTAGATTTATCAGAGCAGTATCACGTATAATACCTGCCATCTTATGTGCTTGTGCAGAATAGGGATTAGTGCCCGGTTCAGGCATCACACCCGTCTCAACATAGTCTTCAAGGAACTTATGCATACGGGTTCCTCTGCCCGCTGCTTCAGTTACGATTTCTTGTGCTTTCTTTTCACCTACACGCTTACGCCATTCCATGAGGTGCGTTTTATCTTTTGTTTTATCTAAGATAGTAGTAACGCTTGCTACAGCATTACCATCTGGACATTCGTAAAGTCTCTTACCATCTATTGATTTGCGTTGTATTTTAGCGTAGTCATACTTTGGCTTTAATAAGGTCATTCTTTTATAATACTATAAAAAAAGTTTTTTGTCAACCTTGGCGTCTTGCTGTTGCTGCTTTAGCCATTTTAGCTACTGTATCTTCGCCTTCGCCGCCTTGTGGAGTTTTTGGAGATTCTACTTGTGTGTTCAGTTCGATACCATCACCATCGTATCTCTTTATATTTTTCATTACCATAGCATTAACCTGTGGATTAGTATCCATTAGATTTTTAAAACTATCGTAATCAAACTGGGCATCACCGACACTTGCCATTCTTGCATTAAATGCATCCCAAGTGAAATAACTCGGCTGTTGTTGATTATTAGCTTTTTTAACTAATAGATTCAACAACAGCATTAGGTCATTTTCAGACGATGCTACTTCATTTAATTTCATCTGCCTACCAAGATTCTTGATAATCTACGTGTTCGCTCGATACTTTCACGCTTCTCACGGCCTTCTGGAGGAGTTGCAGCTACATCAGAAACTTCTTCTTCACCGGCCATATCTGGAGCAGGTTCTTCAGCACCCATGTCTGGAGCTGGCTCTTCACCGCCCATAGCAGGCTCAGCGCCCATTTCTTCACCACCCATAGCAGGAGAACCTTCACCAGTAATAGTTCCAACCATGCCGTTTAGTGCCTCTCTAGCAGCTTTTACAGCTTGGAAAGCACTATCTAGTGCTGGAGTTGCAGCTTGTTTGAACTGTTCAGCTACATCGCTACCTAGTTCGTCACGGATGCTATCGGCCATTTCCATTGCTGTATTAGCCTGCATCTGTGCGATATCTTCTGACCAACCAGTGAACTTATCAACCATGTCCTTAACAGCCATAATCACTTCAGCCTTACCTTCTTCACCCTCACGTAGATAACGCTGTATTGATTCTCTCATGATAGTTTCGCTAGTCTTCTTCTTTGCCTTATCTTTGAGAGCCTTCTTCATTGACTCTTTCTTGTTTCCGTCTTTATCAAAATCGAGGAAGTCTGGCTTAGCCTTCTTAGCTTCAGCAGTCATAACTTCTGAACTACCTATTGGACTCTTTCTACCTGTCATACCTTCTGGTTTAATAAGGATTATCTTTGGTTCGCCGTTATTAACACCAGCATGTTTCATCCAGCACTCACCCATATCGCCATGCCATAGCATTCCGCCACACTCTTCGCATTTTGTCTTGTGATGCATAGCATGTTCTAGATCGCCCTTACGGTGATGTTTAGCATAGTGTTCCGCATGATGTGATGCTAGTTCACCCATGGTCTGCATACTCTCATCAACCTTTTTCTTCTTTTTATCGCTAGCGGCCTTCTTCATTGATTCTTTCTTATTTCCATCCTTGTCGAGATCAAGAAAGTCTGGCTTAGCCTTCTTGGCCTCATCATAACGATCATACTTGTCTCTAACTTTATCTAGATCTTTACCTTCTTTTCCTGCTTTTGCTAGAGCTTTCATGCCATCTTTTCCATATTTCATCATGCCCTTAGCAGCCTTGGTCATAACACGTTCTGAAATAGCAGTCTTTACTACATCCTTCATCATAGTTAGTTTATAGTATTCTTCATTTTCTAAAATATCATTAAACTTACTTTTCTTGAAAGAACCAATTTTAGTCTCAAGTAAAGAATGAACTCGATTTAACTGATCAGTTGTATAGTTTTCTAAATCTAACTTTCCTCCAAACTTTTGGTTTAGAGATTCATTCATTTTTTCAGCTGATGGTTTAATGTGGAAATCACTTGTTTTCATAGTTGCGATCCTATCTAGATGTTATTGTTATTTATCTTGAGTTTAGAATAATCTAGAATAACATTGTTTCAATGTATTCCTAGCTTTCTGGAACTTTTCGTTAGCAGCTTCAAACTTAGCCAACATAACACCTTCTTTATAGGAATCATCATGCCGTATTGCTAAATCTATATGATATTTAAATGTTTCTAAATCATTACGTTTA
>Ga0208741_10000741_pt1 | contig 14493 bp, 30 predicted proteins | sample CryBogCBE03Jun09_FD_184576 | JGI IMG/M metagenome (GOLD analysis project Ga0208741, IMG submission 184576) | Freshwater microbial communities from Crystal Bog, Wisconsin, USA - CBE03Jun09 (SPAdes) | ecosystem: Environmental > Aquatic > Freshwater > Lake | place: Crystal Bog, Wisconsin, USA...
ACATAATACATACATTCACACTACAAACTTAACCATTCTGGCTTATCCCTACCATTCACTTTACCAGCCCATGACCATAGATGTTCTTTCTTCATCTTGTAATAATTCCTATAAGACTGAACTGAATTCCCAACCACAATACAATCTGTAGGCATCGCAGGAGTGGGATAAGTGAATTCACCGTTGGGAATATTGTCAGGTAACGTACTCAAAGCGTCCACTAATCCAATAGATTGACACTTATGCATCTTACCATACCTATAACTGTATTCTTGACATAAAGCTACCAATAACCGATGTAGCCATTTATAGTTGGTAGCACTCTGTCGTACCCAGATCGCAGATGGATGATTAATATGAGTGGCAGCGTAAAGAATATTATTTCTAGTAGGGTCATTAATGTCATATCTTGTTATCTTGCGCTTAGTCTTCTCACTTATCCCAATTGTAATAGTGCCATCCAACACTCTATGCGCCGTAGACAATAATTGTGAATATTCCAAAATCATTTTAATTGTATGCTTATCAACATGCATCTGTGCACAAGACTCTGGATTATGATCAAGGTAGAAAATGTTCATATGTGTGGGTAAGTCTCCATGTGTGTGTGAGAGTGAGTGGGTATGGTGAATATAGTATGAGGTATGTTAGGTAAAAGTGTCAATATGTTTGTACATATGTTTGTGTGACTGTGTGGGATAATGTGTGTGAGTGTGTGGGGTAATATAAAGGTGAAGTGGGATGTGATATAAAGGCATAACTTTATAAGGGTGGAAAACAGGACATAAAAGCATAACAGTATAATGGTATAAAAGCATAACAATATAATGGTGGAAAACAGAGCATAAAAGCATAACAGTATAAGGGTGGAAACAGAGCATAAAAACATAAAAGCATAACCACATAAATGCATAAAAATGTGCCACCGTTCCCCACGCTATCCCACTATGTTCCATTTTGGGTCACTTTTTATAAATTTTTTATTATATGGATTATGAAAAATGTGTCCCTACCCTAATATTGCCCCATTATGAAAGTGAGCGGTCTATACCACGGTATATATCACTATGTGAAATTCATGCACCATTTTGGTGCATAATATTAAAACCATGCACCAAAATAGATAATAAATTTATATTATTATGTGGTTATATTATTATGTTTTTATGTGGTTATACTCTACCCACACACTCTGTATCACATTCTATAAATTATTCTTATACTGTATAACCATAATAACCACATTATAAATATGGTTATTATGATGAATAAATTATCCCCCACGCTAGTTCTCACCTTATTACTATCCATACTATCATCCACACCTACATTAGCCCACTCTAGTGAAGATACAGTGTCTATTAAGTTAGGTGGGAGTAGTGATCGTAGTTCTACCATGTTTAACAGTAATATATCTTATGTTAACAAGTCTTCCCCATTATCTTCATACCAATCACCATCATACCAATCACCATCATACCAATCACCATCATACCAATCACCATATAGCCAATATATAGACTTTGATTCAATCTATAGAAATGTTAACAATAGGACTACTACTGACTTATATGATGTTTATGGTAAGGTAAATTATAATCTACCCAGTAATATTGATAAGGATGGTAGAAACTATCTTCAAGCATCTGCCAGGTTACAGCATAATCCTGGGGTAAAGTATCATGACATTATAGTTGTAGGGATAGGACATGGTTATAGGATCATTCACAATAGTGATATTAGGGTCAGTATGGAGACGAGTATTGCTCAGGCTGAGTCTATAAGTGATACTGGCGGCAGTGAGAATGGGGATGATGATAATAGATTAAATCAAACCATCTTAAGAGAGAGTATATGGGCAAGTTATAATCTGGGGAGTAATAGTAATATATCAGATAAACTATTATTAGAAGAAGGTGGGAAGATTCATTATATAAAGAACTTACTAGTAATAGAATATAAGATAGACCGGGATGTTTATATTAGTTTATCGCATACATGGATTCAGGACATTGTGAATCGTGGACTAGTGAATGTGACTAGTGTGAATCTTGGGATCAAATTCTAGTTTGAGCTTGTTGTGCTTTTCTTATAGCGCCACGAGTTAATCCTGAAGATGATGGGTATGTTCTTGATGGTGGTGGAACTTTGGGTGATGACTGTTGATCTTGATCTGCATCTACTTTGATCAATTGTCCTTGGTCAAATTTTCTTAGTTTATCTATATCCACTCTTCCATCTTGTAATTTAGGTAATGGTTGACCATCTGGTAATACCCACACATTTGGATTTTGTTTGACTTTAACTGTGCCTAGACCTTTGGGGTTATTTGGGGTAATCAAATGACTATGCCTAACACGATCACCCATATTGATGACTGTCATCCTATTGAGTTCTGTCACTGTCTCAGACTGTTCTGATAGTTCTGGGGATGGTAGAGTAATATTCTCTAATAATTCTTTGATTAGCATAGTACATTTATTTATACTTGTTATTCATACTTGTTATTCATACTTGTTATTCTAGAATACCCCGCTGGAAGATATTAAGAGTTTGTAAATTTTGGAGAATGTATAAGAATATTTTATATTATATCATTATGCTGTTATGCTGTTATGTGATTATGTACTGTGGGGGATGGTATATAAGAATAACTTATACAGTGGGGAAGCATGGGGCAAAGCATAACCACATAATGGTATAATGGCATAATGACATAATGGCATAATTACATAACAGTATAAGAATAACTTATATATTGTGAAATACCCCGCTGGAAGGTTTGGGCATTATATAAGAATATTTTATATTATACTGTTATGCTGTTATATGATTATATATTATACGAAGGACTATAAGACTATCTTATACACTAGGGCGTGATATATGATGGGGCGTGATATATGATGGGGCATGGTATAATCACATAATGGTATAATGACATAATTACGTAACAGTATAAGAATAACTTATACACAGTCTGGAATACCCCGCTGGAAGATATTATATAGTGTGTGGGGTATTGACTTTTACTGTGGGATATAGCATAATAATGGTGAACATTTAGAATCCGTTCATTATTAGTAACATCCCCCATGGGTAGTATGTTAAGTGTAAATTACGGTGCAAATCCGTAACCATGGGGAGCTTTATAGTAGTATAGTTTTCCGGAAAACCCGAGCAAGGTGCATGGGCGTGACTGTTAATCACTGGTTAGAAGAGTTCGATTCTCTTGTCCGGAGCCAAAGTTTTTTTGTAGGCGTGTAACACATAGTATTAAATAATAGTGCATTATGCGGGTGTAACTCAGGGGTCTAGAGTGTCAGCCTTCCAAGCTGTTCGTCGCGTGTTCGAATCACGTCACCCGCTCCATTGTAATATAAAGTTTTAACCATTGCGGAATTAGTTAAATGGTATAACGAAACCTTGCCAAGGTCTAGTTGCGAGTTCGATTCTCGCATTCCGCTCCATTACATAATAGTTTATACACTGTGGAAACGTGGGTGAGTGGTCTATACCAACTGTCTACTAAACAGTCAAACCGAAAGGTTTCGTGGGTTCGAATCCCACCGTTTCCTTTCCAATAGTTCATATAATATTTCTCAACATGTCAGGGCATAGATCAGATAGCAGATCGCCTGTTTTGGGAACAGGAGGCCGCTGGGGCGGGACCAGCTACCCCGACCATCAAAATATAAAAGATTCAGTCAACTTTCTTCTTAGTCTGACCAAAACGCCATCCTTCTGGCATAGGATCACCATGTTTCAATCGTTTATTATTGACTCCATCGGTGATGGGTGACTTACCATATGCTGGATTCTTTTCACCTTTCAATTTCCTACTTTCATCCTGGTTAAGCTTGGTAGTCTTTTCAATAAACTCTTGACCAAAGACTCTACCCTTTTTCCATCCTTCAGGGATAACATCTTCCACTTTTATGCGTTTGTTTACAGTCCCATCAGTAATCCACTTTGTGCCATACTGTGAATTTTTTTCACCATCTTGTTTGCCCTGCATACTCTTGGACATCTTTTCTTTGGATTCTTGCTTATGCTTTTTTCCAAACCAGTGACTGTTAGTGTTTACCATTTTATAAGATCCCTATAGGTAATGTGTTAAAAATTGAACGTGCGTTCTGTAACAACACAATCTTATACCCGGGACCATTGGGATGTCAACTAAAACTTAGTTACCCAGATATGATTCTATATTTTTCAAAAAAGTAGCAGGATCAACATGATGTGCAGAATTCTCGATCCTACCCAAGGCAACATTACAATAACTACATAACACTCCACGAACTTTTCCACTCTTGTGATCATGGTCAATGCACGCACTCTTATGTTTACCAATGTGTAATGCCACGGCATTTTCACATAATGCGCATTTGTTTCCTTGACTTTCTAACAATTGGATCTGTTGCAGACGGTTTAGATTATACCGATCAAGTCCATTTTTACAAGACTTACAAACCCATCCCTTAAAATTTTCCTTAAGTTGTATACTACAATGTTTGCATTGCCTCAAACTCATTCTCCAAAATTGGTGCCCACTGAGAGACTCGAACTCCCGACCTACTGATTACAAATCAGTTGCTGCTACCAACTGAGCTAAGTGGGCGAAACCTTATATTGGATATTTAGTTATAATATTACTGAGTGAAAAATTTTTATATTATTTTTATTCTTTCACTTTTCTTGCATTTACCAAAAACTGGCACACTATCCCACTTTAAAAGTGGGTTTGCCACACACTAATATTAATCATACTTTTCTATAAAAATCTATAAAAAAGCTAAACGCTTCATCGCAGATGCCATAACCGGATGAATTGCTTCCAGTGATGGTCTTACTTCCGCTCCACGTCTGTAATCGGGTAATTCCGCCGACTTTAAACTATATAAATTCATCAAGCCTTTATTATGAATATTAATGGCTGCATTGACATCTCTGTCTAATTCAGTGCCACAATTATCACAAGTCCATACACGAATGTCTAAAGGTAATTGTTTAACTTTATTACTGCAACAACTACATGTCTTGCTACTTGCATAAAACCGATCAATTTTATGATACGTTTTTCCATACCAAGCAGCTTTATATTGTAGTTTAGTGGTAAATGATGACCAAGCAGAATCACTAATAGCACGTGCTAAACAATGATTCTTAACCATTCCTTTGACATTCAAGTTCTCTACACATATAACATCGAATTCTTTTACTATCCACGTGCTCAAGTTGTGTTGATACCAACCTCTTTTGTTTACTACTTTATTATGAGCACGAGCTAGTTTAAGCCGTTGTTTGTTATATCTGTTAGATCCTTTGACTTTTCTTGATAGATGTCGTTGATGTTTCTTTACCTCAAGTTGGCTTTCCTTGAGATATTTGGGATTTCCTATCTTAGTCCCATCTGATAATACTGCAAAATCTGTAATTCCTAAATCAATTCCAATTGTTCTTTTTGTTCTTTGGAATGATTTCACTTCTTCTTTAACCAAAACCGATACAAAATATTGACCTGCCTTGTTCTTTGATACTGTTATGTTTCTGATATTCCCAGTAAATGGCCTATCAATCACTATTTTAATAGAATCCATTTTAGGTAATTTCATGAATCCATTCGCAATTCCATCGAAATTCTTCCATGCTAAAGCTGTGCCAGGTATTCTAAAAGAGTCCTTACTTACTCCCTTTTTCTTAAATTGTGGTCTTCCTATTTTTGTCTTTCTGGTGTCACTTGAGTATTTCTTCATTAATCCAAAAAAATCGCGGGTCACTTGTTGCAAAGTATGAGACATGACATCATTAAGCCATGAATATTCAGGATTTTTTTTGAATAACATCTCAGTTATGGGTAAATTTGGCCCCATTTTTGAATATGAGTTGAATATAGAAACGTATTGATTCCACAAAAACCGAGCACAACCAAAGTTCTGATTCAAGAACTCAGCTTGAATTTCATTTGGATATAATCTGTATTTGTAGGCTCGGTTGATCATTTTAAAGTATAAAATTTTTCATATGAAATATTATACTTTATTTATTGGAAATTAAATAGGTATTTTATGTATTTATATCCCCACTCTTATACTTTTATGCGATTATGTCGTTATGCATTTATACTCTGTCCCATACATTCTATTGACATTAATCTACCACTATGCGATCATACTTCCCATAATATATCTCACACTTATTCCCACCTTATTCCAAATTTACACATATAATTCATATATTATGACCACACCATCCCCCACTTCTTCCACTCTGCCTACTCTACCAACCCCTCTTCCAACATTGAACATTGGTAGCCTAGATGCTTATATTCGCACAGTGAACAAGATACCCATGTTGTCTGAAGAAAGGGAATATGAGTTAGCCATTATGCTTCGTGACCATGATGATCTGAATGCTGCTCATGAACTCATCCTATCTCATCTTAGATTAGTAGTGGCCACAGCCAGACAGTACTTCAGATATGGTTTACCACAAGAAGATTTGATTCAATCTGGTAATATTGGACTACTTAAAGCTGTTAAGAAATTTAATCCAGATAATGGCAATAGATTGGGAGTCTTTGCATTACATTGGATCAAATCAGAAATCATGGAGTATATTGTCAGAAATTGGCGCCTAGTGAAGATTGCTACTACTAAAGCGCAACGTAAGCTATTCTTCAATCTTAGAAGTATGACTAAGACATTAAACCTATTGTCTCAAGATGAAATCAAAGATATTGCATTAAAGCTTAACGTGAAGCCAGAAGAAGTGACTGAAATGGAAATGAGATTAGGTGGATCCACATACACTGAATCTTCTGGGCATGGTGGGTTTAATTCTGATGATTCCTCAAATACCCCGCTGGAGCTTTTGGCCGACAATAATAGTGATCCATTATCTATCCTGGAAAACGCTGAAGATGAGCGTAAAAAGGATATCAGCATGGCTTTAAGACAATTAGATGACCGTAGTCTTAGAATTATACAAGCAAGATGGTTAGATTGTGGAAACACACCCACTACCCTTGATGTTTTAAGTCAAGAGTTAGGGATCTCTAAAGAACGTGTTCGTCAGATTGAAGTTAAAGCTATCAAGAAATTAAAAATGTTATTAAATGTTGTTGACACGGTATCAAAACCGTGATACATTCTAATCCATAATATGTTTCACCTCTTATATACACATTTACATACGCATAGGAATTAACATGAACAAACTATTATTAGCATTACTCACGGTTGGATTGGTTGCTGGATGTGCCAATACTCCCCGGAATACTGAGATCCATGGGTATGATGGTCCTCGTGTGCTATCCCAAGAGAATGTCATCTTCAAAACTCGCAACTGTATTGATTCTGGCATGAAAGCTGTTGTAGTGTATGTACCCCAGCGTTACCCTACTGGTAGCATTGATGTGCCAGTCGATGTCAATTGCTATCCTACCTGGAATATGAAGTAATGGTGAATCTGGCTTGGGCATTGGTCCTAGCCATTTTCACCAGCAGCTGCACAGTTCTCCCTATGGCCGCCACTACTACTAGTATGGTGGCTACAGGGCGTGGTGTTGGTGACCATGCCTTAGGTTATGCAGCTGACCAGGACTGTAGCATGCTTCGTGTGCTAGATGCAAGAGATATCTGCCACAAATATCGAAGTCGTTATGAAGATGAGTATACTGTACTCGATGACATATTCTACTGGTGGCCCTCAAAATTTGAAAAATAATTGTTGACTTCTATATGTAGATGAGTTAATCTACACACTCCTAACCCACCACACACACAAATTCATAGGAGTGTATATCATGGTTCCAGAACGTACCCTTGCTTCCCTTAACCGTTATGTTAATGATCGTGTTAAGCCAGGCGGTTTCCTTTATGCCGTATTATGCAATAATCTGCATGAATCATTTGGTCGTGCTGACCGTGAGAATCGTGCTGCATTACATGATCTGGTCCGTTACTGCCATAATGAACTGCCTAGTCATTGTTGGGGTAGTGTTGAAAAAGTAGAAGCCTATTTGTCTGAAGATGCTGATGATCAATATGAAGAAACCTACAGCATGACCGGATTATCTAATCATTAATAATGCTTGACAGCATGGGTGGACTTTGATATAGTTCACCTATGCTGTTTTTACATCAGCATAACCCAAACCACCACATTGGAGAATATGATGAACATTTCCACACTAGAACACTTTGTAACAGAACAAAATAATTGGTCAAAGATTTTCAATGAGAATTCCAAAGGTCTAAGCTTGTTGCGTGCCGAAGATCGCCAAACCATTGCAGAGATCATTGATAGTCAGTTGAGTCCAGAAACCTTAACTTGCGACGGTGAGCGCAGTGGGCGTGAAGTTGAACAGCAATTTAAGTATCTGACTCGCTGTGCTAAAGAGTTGCTGAGCATAGATCCCACTGTACAATTTTACGAATATAGTTAAAAAAAGTAGTTGACAGCATAGGTGGACTTTGATATAGTTCACCCATAGCAGCAAACAAACACCACACACACATTTTTTAGGGAGATTACATATCATGCCAAATTGGGCTAGCAACCAACTGACCTTGTCCCACTCTGATTCCAAGATGATCAAGCGTGCGATCAAAGGATTCCTTGATAATAAATTATTGAATGAGTTTATTCCTGTACCTGAAGATTTACACATCATGTCAGGGTCTCACGGTGCTGGTACACCAGAACAAATAGAATTAGAAGCACAACAGGCTGCTAACATTGAAAAATATGGTTACAAAGATTGGTATGATTATAGTGTAGCAGAATGGGGAACTAAGTGGGATGTGGGTGGTGAGGAGGATCGATACACCAAACTGTCTGATGAACAAGTGATTTTCAGTTTTGAAAGTGCATGGTCTCCTCCTATTGCTGCTTATTATAAATTGCAAGAAATGGGTTTTAAAATTGATGCCATGTACTATGAACCCGGTATGGCATTCTGTGGTCGTTATTCCGATGACGGTGGCGATGAATATTATGAAGTTCCCGGAAATTCCGACGCAGTTAGCGATACTATCCCAAGTAATATTGATGAAGCATTTGCCATTGCAGAGAATATGGCAATGTGGGAAGAAGAGAATGATGAGTTAGAAGAAGAGAACTCTGACGAGGAGAATGCATAATGGTTAAAGCATACTGGTTGAAAACCGAAACTAATTGGGTTGGGTTTGCTTGTGGCAAGACATGGGGTGAATTATTTAAAGCGATAGATATGGACCTTGATCCTTACTCTTGCAAATATATTCCGGCTACAATGTTTCTTGCTAATTGGAAGGATCATGCAGATCCAGCAAGTGACAATTGTGACATGGAATATGATGTCTTTAATGATTATGCTCCAGACCTAGATGATCCACGCTGGAAAGATATTGATTGGAATAGTAAACCTGGCACTCTATATCATGAAGAGGAAGAAGCATAATGCCGTTAATCGTAATCAATCGTTGTTATGGTGGATTTGGGTTGTCTGATGCTGCTCTTGCAGAATACCGCAAATTGGCTAATGTACCTGACAATGAAGAATTCCATTACTATGATCTGAATCGAGATGATCCACATTTGGTTCAAGTAGTGAAAACTTTGGGTGAAGCTGCTAATGGTCGCCATGCTGAACTCAAGATAGTAGAAGTGCCAGATGATGTGGCATGGAAGATTGAAGAGTATGATGGCATGGAGCGTGTGTCAGAGATTCACAGACAATGGTACTAATATGGAATACATTCAACATAATCATATTCGCGATCTAGCTGTTGCCCATAAAGGACAGCATGCAGTCTATATTGGCAACCATTTAGACTTTGAAACATATAAAGAAAGAAAGTTATGGGATTATGTTATTGAAGAAGTTAAAATGCAATATCCAGATCCAAAAAAGTTTAATGATATTATGTCGGGCCTGGTACATGGTGGACTATTCTTCTTTGAGAATGAAGAACAAGCACAACAGTTCTATGCTATCTTTAATCAACCATCGACTCAACATTCTGGATTATATGCTTGCCTGTATGATAATACTGGTGTAAGCTTAACTGGAAATACATAAGGATTATACTATTATGCAATTACTCATCGGAATCATCTTAGGCATCATTATATCATCGGTGGGCTTTAGTGGAGTGGCAAACTTCTTGGATCACGGTGTCCACATTGTTCAGAATGCTTCTAAGACAGCAGCACATGATCTGGAACATCCAAGTGAAAGATAACACACCCACCGACAAAGAACGTGCCATCATGGTGGAACGTGCAGTCACATTGTTGACCAAGCTGGGTTATACTGTTACCGCACCGTGTTATTGTAACGGTTGCACCAGTATTCCAAAAATGAAGTGCAAAAAGCTTGACAAAGTTATGTGATTATACTATTATGCAATCTCTAACCACCACACATCTTGGGGATATCATGAACAAATTAGAAACCTTAGCGAATGATCTAGCCATGCTAAGCAATGATAGTTTGGCTAAGTTGGCTACCATGATGGTAGTAGATTATCCCACTCGTGCTGAAGCATTGGAAAACTATCTCAGCATTGAACAGCGTGATCGATTTATGGATCACTTTGAACACGATTATTTGAATAGTGTATCATAACATAAGAGTATAATATTATGAACTTCTGGACATTACTCGCTATACTATTCATTGGCCTTAAATTATCCAATGTGATTGATTGGAGTTGGTTCTGGGTATTGTCACCCATTTTGATGCCTATTATAATATTGGTATTCTTTACAGTGCTTGCTGTCATTGTGGCTGCTATATTCGATCGATAATGAGTGATCAAAAAGATACCCTAGAGTTATTCACTGCTGCTGCTATTCTAGGGTTACTGGCAGGACGTAATCATAATGCTGTGCCGTATCAAGTGGATGAATTAGCTAACTTAGCAACAGACATTGCCATTAAGACTAACATTGTTTTAAAAAATAAAACCATAGAGGGAATAAAATGACTAATATTTTACAAACATCACATCGCCCCTGGGTATTGTTTGATGCCACCAATCCTGAACATCGCGCACATTATGCAGAGTTCTGTGCTCTTTCTAGTTGGGGTCAATGCCCAGTACGTTTTATGTATGATCCCAACTATGTAGATTTACTATCCCATATTCAATGTGAGTTAGTAAAGTTCTATATTGCTCAAGAATTTAAATCGAAATTTAAGAAGAAAGTTGTTGACAATGTAGATCAAGGATAGTATTATTATTGTTCCTAATCACATAATATATAAGGACAATAATACTATGAAACAAGATCTTTATCGCGACAATAGCAAAACCATCAAACTACTTAATGCTTTAGCTAAAGGTGAGCGCATCACCGCAGCCGCTGCACGTAAGCGTTTCGACATTCAGAATGTACGTGCTGAAGCCACCCGCATTCGCAAGCTAGGCATCCCCGTGACTGCTGAGCGTCGTGTTGCAGGAAACAATCGCACGGTAGTTGAATACGTTTTAGTGTAGTACCACAGTTTCTTCGCCGCGCAATGCGGCCTTCTCCCTGCCCCGTAATAGGGGCTTTATGGGGGCATCTTGTAACAGAGATGTCCCCATCTTTTTGTTTAAAATTTATTGATAAATCACTATGTTTTAACTTGACATCATTATGTGTTTATGCGATTATGCTATGAAGCCACAATAACCTAGGATATATAGTTATGCCAAGACCTAAAGGTAGTTTAAATCGATCCACATGTACCAATATGTTATTGGAAGTGAATTCAGAATTGATTAAAACCAAATTAGAATTATTAGAACAAGAGTCAGATACTGATATCTTGGATAGATTAAAAAACAAATCAGAGATATTAACCACCATGACCAGAGCAGTGAAGAATGGTCATATTAATGCCATGATTGTGAGTGGTCCTCCCGGCATTGGAAAAAGTTATGGGGTGGAGAATGTCTTAGAACAAGACAACATATTAGAATTAATTGCTGATCGTGTTCCTAAGTTTGAAGTGATTCGTGGTGCTGTCAGTAGTATTGGACTATATGCCAAACTATACCAATATCGTGAACCAGGTAATATCCTAGTGTTTGATGATAGTGATAGTATCTTCTTTGATAGTGACAGTCTAAACATCCTCAAATCGGCACTGAATACCAGTGACCATCGTTTTATCAACTGGAATAAAGAATCTCGTATGTTGCGGGAAGAAGATGTTCCAAATCGTTTTGAATTCCGCGCAGGTGTGATATTCATCACCAACATCAAGTTCGCCAATATTCGTAGTAAGAACCTCAGAGATCACTTAGATGCATTAGAATCACGCTGTCACTATCTTGACTTAGAGATGGATACAGAGCGTGAGAAAATGATTTGGATAAGGCATCTGGTCGATGAGAAAGACATGTTAGCAAAGTATAAGTTTGATCATGATACTAAAGAGCATATCATGGACTACGTTGCTGATAACACTGATAATCTCAGAGAGCTTAGTTTACGTACTATTCTCAAATGTGCTGACTTATATAAGATGTTTCCCCATACTTGGCAAGACATTGCCGGTGTTACTCTGATGAAAAGAATAGCAGCATGACCCTTCTTATTCAACGTGTAACAGTATGCCTAATCACACTAGTCTGGTGTTGGACAAAATATAACCAATATGACGACTATAGTATCTGGATATTTGGAGTGCTAATCAGTTTGATAGATTGGTTAGCCTATGAATATGGCAAACAAGTAGGTGTTCATATGGTTGTAACCTTGCCAGCAGTTCACAGAGAGCGTATAATAAGAGAGTATGACGCAAGTCAGCAAACCAAAAATTCTAACCAAGATTCAGACAAAGGAGATTCAGAATGAGAAATTTTTTAAACTTACGAAAAGCAAATTCACTAGATGCATGCATTCCAGTAGATATGGTTATTTCAGTAGAAGAAGTGTTGCGGTGTGTGGTTGATGATGGTTTTCATGATGAATTTGTAGAAATCACCTACAAATTGGGTGAAGGTTTTAAATCCATCTTAGTCACCAACTCTTATGAGTCAATAGTCACTGCAATGAAAGAACTATGAAATACATTGAGCCATATGCACGTATCACAACCTGCCAGTACATCGGTCCACTGTCATTAGAACCGACAACATGCCAATGTACTGAATTCTATAAAGAAAGTTCCTACTGTGAGGAACATTACTATACAGTATACTCACGTGGATCAGGACTAAGGGCAAGGGCTAAGGATATTAAACGTGCTAATGCTACCTGGGATTGTCTGGCTGAGTTGGAGATGATCTCACGTGAATTAGATGATGATGACACTTATGTATATCATAATCCATTAGACATGGCTTTATCTTTGGAAGAGTAGAGAATCCTAGAAAACCCCGCTGGAAGATTATCTATTGTTCCAGATTATACGCCATCATATAAGAAATTATGTGGTGGCGTTACTCTTTATGGAGAAACTTACCCACAATGATTAAAATAAATTTACCATTAGTAGGCCGCCAAGATGTTGCCCAGGTTAAAAAGCTTGGTGGTAAGTGGGATAGCGATGCCAAAATATGGTACGTAATAGACCCAGCAGACTCTGTCTCATTACTTAAATGGATTGACCCTAAGGTACATTATAAATTCAAGAGCTTGGAACGATTAGAAAAGCAGTCTAAAAAGACTAGGAAGTAATTATATTATAGAGGGGAAGTGTCGGCTACTCCCACCACAAGAGCCCCGACTTGAGGATTTACCCTGTCCATCTGTTGTTTGTTCTGGATGGTACAAATCCACCCCACGGTGTTTTATGATATCTCTATATGTATCATATTTAGGCCAAGACCGTGTGCACCTAGTTGGATTATGGCACCAACCTTACCCACTTTATTCAAAGGAAAAGTGTAACCTTGGGAGGATGCTGCAGCCTGAGTTATTATTATACACCAGGCTGCTGAATTATGTCAATATTTATTAGTACTTAATCTATTATATCGTTAGAGTGATATTGCGGACTTGACATCCTGGATAAGCATTCTCTGCCTGTTCTTCCGCATGGTCGTCATCCATAGCAGAACATTCAAAAACAATTGTAAACTTATCCGCTGGATCTTCTTTAAGTGTAACGACGTGAGGGTATAGATCAGTATCCATAGACGCGCCTCACTTCATCAGTATCGAAGAATGTACATAGTGGATTTTCTTTGCCGATTTCACGCTTAGCTTCGCCCACGTTGCCACACATTTTTTCAAAGGTCATTTCTGTGAGTTCATCATAGAATAGGTCCCCTACTTCTAATTCACCGAATGTTGTCATATTACCCCCATTGTGCTGCCATAGCGTTAGCGATACCATCGTAAGTGCGTGAGCGTTCTTTCCACCGATCTGGACTTGGTGGCATCATGTGAACTCTAGCTTCCCTACCAGATACAATATTAGTAGGTTCTAACTTGGATAATCCTTTAAGCCATAGACAAGTTGATTTCGTTTCACCATGCCCAAACATCCACGGTTGAATGATCTGG
>Ga0208741_10000747_pt1 | contig 14447 bp, 15 predicted proteins | sample CryBogCBE03Jun09_FD_184576 | JGI IMG/M metagenome (GOLD analysis project Ga0208741, IMG submission 184576) | Freshwater microbial communities from Crystal Bog, Wisconsin, USA - CBE03Jun09 (SPAdes) | ecosystem: Environmental > Aquatic > Freshwater > Lake | place: Crystal Bog, Wisconsin, USA...
TCATATCGTATATTTATTCTATCTAGCTAAACCTATCCTACTAGATATTACATTCCAGTTTATTATTTTCCACTGGTTATTGAGATATGATTTTTTGTCACTTCCGTAATCGAATTGAAATGCGTGTTCCCACCAATCGATTAGCAATACTATATCTAATTTGATTTGATGATTTTTAATAGTTTTGATCTCACCGTTGCGAGCTAGATATATCCAACCCGATCCTTGGATCTTCATTGCTTCTACTTGGAATTTGTCTTTAAAATTATCAAATGTTTTAAAGTGTTTGTTAATAAATTCTAGTATTGGACCAGTAGGGTTATTACTAGTAGCGGGTTCTTGGAATTGAGCAAAATAAATGCTGTGTAAAAATGCGCCTGCTTCATTAAAATCAGGATCGCCTTCACCCTTATTGTAGCGTTCTACATAACCCTTGTATAGTTTACCATAGTGTAAATCTATGGTATCTTCACTAAGCACAGGATCTAACGCATCTCGAGGATATGCCAACTTGTCTTGTGTAAGTGTTTTAGGAGTATGTCCTTCGTTCAGGGTAATATGCTTAATAAAGTTGTACATAATGATATTTATCTAGTATAAATACTCTGGAGGATAAAACACCATGTTAAAATTTATCAAAAGTTTTTTTAAAAAATCAGAGCCAGCAGTAGAAACTCAACCAGCGGCACCTTACAAAGTAGACGCTAAGGTTGAATTTGTACCGGCACCTGCTACGGAGCAAGCCACAGAAGCTATGGTTGAATCTATTGCTCCAGCTAAGGCTCCGAAAGCTAAGAAAGCACCAGCGGCTAAGAAAGCACCAGCTGTTAAAAAGCCACGTGCTCCTCGTAAGCCTAAAGCAGAGTAAGTTGTTTAGCTTGCTCGTAAAGAGCAAAGCTGGCAAGATTCTTGCCTTTACTCTCCGCCATGATATCGTGTGTTTCTAAAAAGCTCAAAGCCCATTCATTCGTTGCTGTATTCCAGTAAAAGTCTGAATGTGCTCTGAGCTTTTGCTTTTTGTATCCGTCTAGAAGGAGTTGGGCATGAACAGGTGCGGTAGTCCGGTCGTGGTCGATAAGATAATCCTCACGACTAACTGAATAGTGACAAGTAGGCCGCACACCACGCCAGCTATCAACAACCCTTTTAACACGGTCATCGTTGGCGTTAATATATTCGCCTTCACGAATCCAGTGGTGATGTATATCAAGCACGATAGGCACCAGATCAGTAATAGTAAGACAGTCATTTAACCCCCATGAGTTTTCTTCGTTTTCGATAGTAATACAATTACGTGCTTCAGGACTTAGTCTCTTGTGGGCATTTCGGATGCCTTGGGGACCTTGTTTGCCCGAGATGTGGACATTGATTTTGAAGTCTTGGAACTTTTGTCCGTAGCCCATCCATCTTGCCATGTCTGCGTGGTATTCAAATTCCTGAATTGACCGGTCGACAATGCCTGGGTTATCGCTTGCCAAGACTGTAAACTGCCCAGGATGCATAGACAACCGAATATTGCTATTGCGAGCAATGTCGCCCACTCTCTTAAAGTGGGTTTCGCAGTATGAAACAACGTCAGGTTTACGCCAATAATCAGCAAAAGCGTCGTGAGTATAAGCAGGCAGGATGTCACTGCTAATCCTAACCATCCTAAGAGGAGCATCAAGGGTGCTGACACGTTCAACCAACCGCCTTGTTGCTTCGATATTGCCTACCATTAGGTCCCATAATTTCTGCTCCGCGACATCTCTTGACTGTCTATTTAACCAAGAAATAGTAGTTGTGCCTGTGTTGTACTGTTTGGCATCGTCATCTTTGCCAATACCGTTGACCTGATGGGGGTGGTCAATCCATTTACATGCGAAGCCTATACGTTTCATTACCAATGCCTTATGACGCCTGCGATTATAAAAATGTTTGTAAGTATGTATGATAACACAATTAAGGTACGAACGCAAGCAATTCGATCCGATTCCTCGTCCGAACTGCCTGCTTTTTCACCCAATGCTTTAGCCCAAAGGCGCCAAAGTTTAGCCTTGGTAGATTGCCGAATTGGCTCCATGCTCTTTTACTTCCACTGATACTAGTTTACAACGTGGAGCAAAGCCTGCGTCCAGTAGCCATTGTTCAGCACACTCAAATACTAATTGAGCAAATCGCTCACAGCCGCCAGCGTCTACTTCAACTACATCGGCTATGCCACGCTTATGTGCTTCGCGGAACCATTCGATTTCTGGATCGTCTTTGGCTACAAGTAACTTATGATCGAATGTATCTTCGAGCATAGCTTTGAGCCCTTTTAAGCCACCAAAGTCTACTACCCAATTACGTACATCTAGTTCGTCGGCTTCGAACTCAAAACGAAATGCTAGTGCGTAACCATGAATATAACGGCAATGACTATCGGCTCTCCATTGGCGAAATGCCGCAGAAAATCCTAGTTCATGTCCGTATGTTTTTGTCGATTTAAATTTTGCCATTGTTATCTCCTTAGATTTAGCAATGACACGCAGAGTTTATAATGCGGGATGAGCGTCTAAGTCCGCAATATAGTTATTATACAGGTTTATTTAGTAAAGTCAAATTTACTGGTTAGCAATTTGTCCGAACCCTAACCATTGACCAGGTGTGCCAGCAACTACGCATACCCAACCGATGTAACTGTCCTTTTGAGGACTAGTGTTCCAACAGATATCGCCCAATTCATAAATGCCTGATTCAGGAGCACCAGTTCCATTTGTAAAACGCTTGTTACCAATATTAACATCACCCGCCACACTAAAGCTCAATGTAGGATCTGGATTATTAATATTAACGCTTAATGGTCCAAATACTTTAACTGGTTTACGTGTATTAACATTTGAACCAATTTCGATACTATTATTATCACCGTATAACAATGGGCCGTTTGCGCCGTCGATACTAATAAATGAATTAGTTTTAAATCCTGTACTAGTATAAGTTAAACTGTTTGCGCCATCGTCGAACACAATATGCGGGACACTAATAGTTCCGCTCACAGATAAGTCACCAATTAATGAAGTGTGTCCACTTACAGTTAATCCGTTTAATGTTCCTACGGATGTTAAGTTACTATTAGTAACACCCGATCCTAACGCTGAACTAGATAGCACTGGGCGTCCTTCGATATAGTATGATTTGCCGTCAGCTATGTCGATACTTTCAGTAGACCAAATACGATCCGGACCACTGTGCATTATAAATTGACGTGTAGCACCTGTACCAATCCAAGTTAGTCCTAGTCCGTAAATGCTAGAATTATTTGTAGCTTGGAATTGTAATGGGCTTGTACGATCAATTCTACTATCTGTAACAATGCTAGTTACATTAAGTGTACCGTTAATGTTTACTACAGCAGTCTTGCTATTAGGATCTCCAATATCAATTTCGCCACTGTTTCTAACTGTAATTCTTGCTATGTTATCTGTTGTAATAGCAAGGTCGTGATTGCTAGCAGTACCAATACTGGCTAAGTTTATAGCTGGGCTACCAATTGTAATCTGTACATTGTTATCAATAATATCGATACTAGCACTTGGCTCTTCTGTTCCAAGTCCTAAACGATTATATGTACTGTTAAAATACGCAAAGTCGCCTAGAATTGTATCGCCTGATACGTCTAAACTATTAAGTGTTCCTACTTGTCTAAGATTACTAGAAGTAATAGTAACACCTAACGCTGTACTAGTAAGTACAGGAGTGTTATCTATGCTGTAAGAATGATTAGCAGATAAATCTAAATCAAAGTTAGTCCAAATACGTCCGTTACGGTTTAAAAATAACGGAGCATTAGAAGGTTGTGGTGTAGTAGTCGCCATAAGTTGAGTCTCTTTATGATATTTATCAAGAGACTCAACTTGTTTTAGCTGTTATTGTACCTTTAACAGTACAGTATCTTCGTTAATGCGTCCATTCATTTTAGTGTCTGTAGCATTAATGTCTTCCAAGAACTTGCGTAGTTGGACTTTGCCTGCGGATTTGAACTCTTTGAGCTTGTCTTCGGGTTTGCGTACAGTCTTTTGAACGCTTTTGAATTCGTCAAATCCTGTAATTGTAGTGCCCTTAACACCCAAATCGTTAAACTCAGCGGCTATGTACTTGCCCAATTTACGAGTTTTAGTGTTAAACACCCACAACTCTTTTGAGCCAATAATGTCCGTAGGATTAACCGAAACCAATTTTAGCGGCTCGTTCGATTTCATGTACTTGAGCTTGGCAACCAATTTGTCCTTAGGTACAACTTTAGTTTTACGTGGCTTACGGTTAACTTTGGCTTCCTGTGCCAACATATCACAAGCACTCATAATCTCTTGGTAAAACGCAATCAAATTACGAATTTGCTTTTTGGTACGATGGCTATAGCCCTCTTTAAGCTGTTCATCTCCCTTGCCGCTAGCCAACTCTTCAAGTTCAGCTAAATCCCTGCTGTAGAGGGTTTTAATAAGTCTAGCGTGGGCGGCTTTGACTTGTTTGCCCTTGAGCAAGTTAAGCACTTTGAACGCTTTTGGATCAAAGTTTTCTGGGTCCTTTTGGAAGCCTTCAATAGCATCTTCCAATTCTTCAGTCATTCGGTAAGCGGCTTCTTTAACACGCTCTTGAATTGAAGGAGTATAAACTTCAGGCTTTGCGGCTTCTGCGGCTTTGGCTTCTTCAGGATCAATATCGTTCTTGCCTTCTTCCATAACTTTGACAATTTCTGCTCGCAACCAAGCGGCAGTATCACGTCCTTGATTAAAGTCAGCACGTTGAGCTTGCATTCCGCGATTCAAACAACAGGCTACAGCACCCATTGTGCCGTTAATGCGGCTGTCTTTAACTTTTTTGAACGCTGTAATGTCAGCTTTGGTACAGCCAACACTTTCCATCCATTTAACAACTGATGGCTTGTATGTTTTGATATCGCTTTCTAAGCGATAGTAGTCCATTGCGCTCTTGAAAAAACGATGAAACTTGTCTGCGTCCCAAGTTTCGCAACCTTCCCAAACTGGGCTAGTATCTTTTACAGCTCGTGTACGGTGGGCAATTACCTGCTTTTTGGTAACGCGAGTTTTAGTAGCTACTTTTGCCAATTTCTGCTCCTGTTTTGTTTAACAATGTATATATTATAGTATCAAAATTACTCATTGTCAACCGTGTAAAACTCCTGAAATTCTGGAAAAGTCTTTGAAAAGTCCGTGTTCCTACGCTGGTCATGCTGGGTAAAGTAGCTAACCAAATTTTGTTTGTCAATTTTTGAGCAACTAGACTCTTGAAAAAACTTCAAATTTCTCTTGACTTTTTCAATTTCAAAATCGTAAAATCCAGCAAAGTCGTCCACATTTTGATTTGCTAGCATAAAATCCAAACCAGCTTGAATATAAGTTTCAAATTCTTTTGGTAATACACTTATGTTTTGCCAAGCAGGATATCTTAATAATGGAACATCAAACCAAATACGTTGGCGTGGATGTATTTGATAATCTGGATGAGTATTATGCGGATCGTGAATTGGAATATATTTTATTCCTTGATTACTTTTACTGTACTGTTGTCTTAAATTTAAAATATATTCTAAGTATTCTTTAAATTTAGGAACACTTAGCGCATTAAAGGTATTAATAAATGTTACAGTGGTATTATTTGTCTCGGCTAATAGTGTATCCACGTTTTTAACTAGAGTATCAAAATCTAATCCATTGCGAATATATTCTGCTTGTGCTCCTACACTATCTAAACTGACAAATACTGCGACATTTTTTACTGCCATGTTAACATACCAGTAGTTACCCGAACCAGGATTAAATCGATCTTCCTTCCAAATTTGTATTTCTTCTAGTAGTTTCAATTTGGCAACAAACTTATCCATCAGCTCGGGCTTTGGCGGACACAAATTACTAGTAATGCTTAGTTCAAGCCAAGTATTTGGATTACTGTAGATATAATCTAGCACACGAAATGTATTAACATCTATCAAAGGCTCGCCACCTGTGATCCTAAATACTTCTAATTTCTTATACAAGTCTGGCCACCAACGCCAAAATGCTTCAACATACGGATTTTCATCCTGCCTAACCTTAATTGGCATTGTTAGATATTTTGTGTTATTATGTTCTGTAGAAGAACCATCTTGATTTAATGTTACATAAGGACCAAATTTTTTAATTTCATCCTCCCACTCGGTGCTTAGATGCGGACTACAGTAACTACATTTAAAATTACAAGCCTGATTGAAATTTACTTCTAAATATCGGGGAACAATATCTCCATCGTCCCACGCTTCGATAATATCCTTGCGAGCGTTCTGTGCCCAATATTCTCCGCTACGATATATTCTATCACTGCGTCCGCCGGCATCTTCAATTTTCCAACAATAGCTACACCCTTCGGGACGTTCCCCCTTTAACATTAAAGCACGTTCTTCTTTCTTTTGACGTGTATTGTGTAATGCGCTAGGGTTGTGTTTAATCTCGCTAACATCTATAGTATGTAGTGGCGGGTGATAACAACTGTGCGTTTGCCCTGTAGTCAAGTGCATAGACACTTGTGCCCATTTAGCGTAGCACATACTAGGGCTAATAAACTTTAATTGGTGTTCTGCTAGGTCAGCAGAGTCGTTGTAATTACTCATTGATATGATTGTATAATAAACTAGCAAACAGATCGTGTGCTTTAGCTGACGGGTGAGAACATGGTGTTACCCACATATCGGGGCTACCTTTATCTATAAACTGAAAAAAGTAATCATTGCTAGTCAACGTAGGTTCTTGATCCATACACAAATCTATAAATGTCTCGTGCCCATCGGGTCTAAACATTTTATCCCAGGGCCACATATTCATCCACGAATCAATATTTGGTTTAAACAATTTAAAATCTGGGTCTACCATATTTCCACTTATATCTCTTTTTATTTCTGTCTGTAAAGCAGTTTCAAAATGAGGTTTATTATAACGACGATCAAACCCGGGAGTTATAATTAATTCGGCATTCTTTGATTTACACCATAATAACAATTCCTGAATATTAGAAATTTGTTCTAAACAACCAAATTTTTCACTCCATATAGTTTTACTATAACCTCTCCATAAATTTTGTCGTTCAGGATCATGTTGTCCTTCCCAGCTAGGCCACATAGCTTTCCAACGAAAGTGATCGTTGTAAGTATCGTTTATAAAATCAAAACGCTCTATTCCACTTGGGCAGTATATGACTATGATTTCTTTTGCTAGGTCCCAATTTATTTCCGGATAAAAATAAAGCTCTTTAATAGTTGCCCTGTTGCCACAACCTCTTAGGCCAAAGTTAATAGGGGTATAATTGCCTTCAAAGTATTTCTTACACAATACATTAACAAAGGCATTTTTATATTCCATAAAGGTAAAATCTATTCTGTCATGCCCCATTTGTAATAATGGATATTTTTTTAATAATTCTTTTTGTTCTTGCTTGTCGGCTTGTATTTCCAACGGCATTCCTAGATCTTTAGCTTTAAATTTATATTGTTCATATAGTTCATCGTTAAAAGCACCCTGTCCTTCTACAAAGCTACAACCTAGAGCAATTATAGCTTTACCTGTTTTTTTTAGATCTTTATTAACTTCTTCTATTTGTCTTTTATACATTGTCTTGTTCTTCGATATATTGTTTAAATTTTACCACAGCAGTAGGTATGACTACAGTAGAATTATGATAGATTTGATTAAAGTTATGCTCTAATATTTCTTGCATACCTTCGAACCATTTTATTTTTTCATCGACGGTCATAGCGCATAGTCTTTTTATTTCATCAAGTATAGCTTCATACCTATACCATGTATCCAGTTCGTCATATTTTTCATTAATCCAAGGACTAAAAGTTTTATATCCCATTTTTCTTAAATGTTTTAATGATCCTTTGTTACCAAAAATAATAAATGGTTGACTACAAATAATAGGTTTAAAAGTTTTTTCACTTAAAAAGCAAGTATGTTCTGACTCGGCAAAGCTAGCTTCGCTTATTACACTAAACCAAGAATTTAAAGAAGTTTCTCTGTTAATGCTGGTAATGTAGTTACCGCAATCTCCATCGGCAAAATTTGCTATTGTATATCCTTCTGGATTCTCAAAAGGTAATATTGGCAAATATGGCTTCATAAGATCATATTCATCCGGAGTTAGTATTCTACCTTCGTAGAATGATCTTTTAATATCAAAGTCATTCATACTGTTAATGCCCTGATCTATTAAATTATTTTTAACAAGTCCATAAAACAACCAAATTCGATGAGCCCTAGTTCTTTTTTGTAAAGCATTATATGATTTAACAGCACTTAAATTATCTAACTTATATTCTATTTGTTCTTCAAAGTCGATTGGTTTATTATAATAAGGTGGTATGCGTACATAATTATCTGTACTTTCTTTAATAGTCATTTCAAAGTGTGCGTAACCGATTACTTTTAATCTGTTGACTAAGTTGTGTGTATCGGCCCAATTTTGATATTGCAATTCGCTATTTAAATTTCCAGTAACATAAATTATCTGTTTGGGCATTATACTATATTTGTCACACATATTATGAAACCAAGGCCACAACCAGTCTGTTTGGTATCCTTCGTGACTTTGATCTAGCATTAAAAATGCTCGGCCAGATTGTAAATCTTTTAAATATTCTTTTGACAAATATTCAAATAACGGTTTCTTATCGGGGGTCCGTTTGTCATTAGTTTCGGGTACGAATTCATCGGGCCCACACCAGTCGTTAGGATGGTATGCTACACCAGAAGGTATAACATATTTCTCATCTTCGGGAACATCATTCGGAGTTCCGTATACTTCAACGTCCATTAAAAAATCTCTATATACTTGAGATTCGAAACTATTGTATCGTAACAATGCCGACATCATAGGACTGACTTTAAACCGATCTTCAGGACACTCGTCGTAGTTGATAAAATTGCGTTTAACAAAAACGTGTTCAAAAACAATATTCATTACATCAACCTATTTTTCCAGGTGGTAGGAGTTTTTTCATTGACAATTTCTAATGGAAAGGAATAATCAAACTCTTTGGGACCTTGCTGTTTAATCCATGCTACCGTTTCTTTAATTGATTGTTCAACATTTACAGTGGTTTTATATCCAAGCAATTTACGAGCTTTATCAGCTGAACAGGTTGCGTGTTTAACTTCTCGAGGACGGTCGGCTATATGTATAGGATCACCGGTAAACTCGCACTCGATTGATACTAATCTTGCTAGCTCATTAACAGTAATTGTGCCTTCGTCCGGACCTATGTTAACAGTTTCACTAACAATACTAGTATCTAATGCCAACTGCTCTAGGCATTTGATACAGTCCGCTATATAACTAAAACAACGTGTCTGTTCACCGTCTCCGTAAATATAAGCAGGCTTACCCTGTAAGTTACGATTGGCCATAATACTCATAACATTACGGAATGGATCGTCGTAGCGTTGGCGCGGTCCAACAATATTGTGAGGGATGGCAATGTTCCACTCCATTCCGTGAGTGTCTCCAAGTGCTTTAAGTGTTTCTTCTACACTTACTTTAGCTATACCGTATGGGTCAACCGGCCGGGGAACTTGTGTTTCAACAAATGGAGCAACACCGTCACCGTATCTCGCCATACTGCTACAAAATACAAATCGTTTAACACCTGCGCCAATTGCGGCACTGATAGTAGCTACACTAGCTTGGTAAATATTTTTAGTAATAAAATCAGGACTGAATACACTTAGTCCTTCGTGTGCTGTGGCGGCACAATGTATGACAACATCGACATCCTTCATTAGCCATTCCATCTTACTTCGATCACAGCAGTCGGTTGGATAAAACTTAACACGAGTATCTACGTTAAGACGATAGCCGCCCACTAAGTTATCGTTGCCAATTACTTCGTGACCTAGCTCGAGCATACGATCTGCTAAATGACTGCCCAGAAAACCTGCGACACCTGTAATAAAAATCTTCATAATTATGTATTTTTACAGAGATTATAAAACTCTATCATATCTGGAAATGTTTCAGCAAAATTAACATTTCGTCTGCGATCATATTCGTTAAACCAGATATAAAAGTCTTTACGTCCTTCTGTTATTTTTTCTTCACTATATTGTGTGTTGGCAAAATAATCTCTTACTCGCCTAAAACGTTCGTACTCTAAATCACTAAACTTAGTTACGTCCGATTCATCTTGGTTGTCTTTGATAAATTGTAAAATTTTATCAAAGTAAGGAAGATATTCTTCCTTAGGTAAAATATGCATGTCGTATTGTAACGGTTCTTTTAGATATGGAGTATCAAATCGAATTTTTCTTCGACGTGCGTTCGGATGACCGTTCGCGATATCTATTTGATTATACTTATGTCTCCACTCTAGTACCTTCTCTAAAAAACTGATAAAGGATGTGACACTTAGAATATTAAAGGTACACATAAAAGTAATGTCACCATTTGTACCTTGTAAGTATGTGTCTAAATTTTGTTCCCACAATTCTAAATCTAAACCAGTTCTTAAATACTCAGCTCTAGCACCCCATGTATCCATGCTAGAAAATAACTTGAATTTTTTAACCTTTTGATTATTGACTAGGTCGTTAACGTTTTCAACCAGTTTAGTAACCATGGCAGTTTTTATTCCAAGATTGCTGTTAAGATTTAATTCTATATTAGGTTTAGGATCTTGCCTTAGTAGATCAAACAAGCGCCATGTACTTTTGTGCATTAATGGTTCGCCGCCAGTAATACGTAAAATATTAAGAGTCTTACTAAGTTCAGGCCACCAAGCCCACCACGCATCGATATATGGATTAGTACCTTCTTCGAACGGCTTAAACCAACTGACATCTATACTGTGATTTTTAATTCCTGGCACAGGACCATATTGTTTAACTTCGCTATGATAGCTACTGCTACTCATAGGATGGCAGTAACCACATTTAAAATTACACTCGTTACTAAATGCTATTTCTACATATTCAGGATTAACATTAAGATCCCATGTACTAGTTTTAATTTCTTCCAAACGGACAGGATTGTAGATACTAGCATTACGTATCATACGGTCCGAAATGTGGGTATCTCCTAGACTTTCAACATTCCAGCAATATTGACACCCACTAGGTTTTTCACCTACGAGCATTTCTGCTCGTTCTTTTTTCTTTTGTTTAGTATTGTGTAAGGCACTAGGATTAGTACGGATATCTTCTACCGATATACTATGTGGTGCCGGATGATAACAACTATGTGTCTGCCCAGTATGAAGGTATAGATTAGTATGATGCCATTTAGCTAGACAAAATGTTGGACTTACTTCATTTACTATTGGTATGACTTGTCTTATTCTTTCGGTTTCGTTGCTCATGTCCAAAGGCTTTGTCTAATTTTAATAAGACGAATCATCATAGCTTCGTCTTCTGCTTCGTATTCCTCTTCAATCTTGTGTAATTTGTCCATAGCAGTCTTGCTCATCTCGGCAAGCTCAGGTGTCTTATCTCCACTAAAACTTAGTCGACCACCATTGGCCAAACGTGCGGCTTCGCAATAAGCAGTCCAGCCACTTGCTTCCATTGGCTCTGGACGATTACGATATGTAGTAGTCCACCATGTGTACAACTCGATAATCTCACGAGCGGCATTGGCTTGAAAAGTAGGAACAGCTTCGTGTTTCTTATCATCTTCGAGGAATTCTTCGTTAGTAAGAGTGCTAGCCCAATTCAGATAAGCCATGCCAGCTTCTGGACAACGCCAAGTGCGCCAACGCAACCATCCACTGCGCCACCAAGGAGTTTTGAACTTTTTACGTTCTTCTTCATTCCACATTACATAGTGCCACGCTTGTTCGATTTCAACAAAGTCCACAAGTTCGTTAAAGAGACAAGGGAGAAACCGATTACCAAGGTCACTCCAACGGCCAGGGCGGATATCACGAGGGTGGGCAGTAAGAGCGTGAGCCTTACTAACCCAACGATTGTTGATGTAATATCTGACGTCATTTAATCTCTCCGGTATGTAAAGGAAAAATCCCTGAATATTGTCAAGCAATTCTTCCGCAATCCAATAACGTACTGGATTGTACTGTTCAGCTTCGGTGCGCCAGCTATCCCAATCTTCACTGGTCTTTGCGCCACCCTTAGGAGTGCCGCGAACCCAGTCGGCAAATTTTGTACATGACCAATAGTTTCTCATTTTTTATTCTTCCGAAGTTTATCTAAAATAATTTTACAGCAATTTTTCCATAAAGTCAAATTTCTTTTATAAGAATGAGTTACCAAATACTTGTGTGCTCGACTAAGGTATTCGTCTTCTGGAGTCAACCTATCAACAATCAACTCTACCGCTAATTTTTTAGGAATAGGTATTAGTTGGCATAGTGGTGTTCCTGCCTTAATAGTATATTGCCCGTCTAATTTATGCCATTGCAATTGTACAATAAGTTCGAGATATTTGTCAGGATCTATAATTCCAGTACAAGCAGTAAATATGTTATGATCAGGATACGGTATTGGCATTTGAAGCAATACAATATCGTCTGAACTAGAGTATCTCCAAAATGTATTAACTTTAATTATTGTTTTTAATGTATCATTTCTAAAAGGAACAAAGTTAGACAAAGTTTCCTTTGTAAGGCGCCCGATATACGGAGCGTCTATGAAGTTTTTCATATTTACAGCAGTAGCCCATTCAAAATTTTCATTATCATTTCTATTAGTTAAAATAGTAAAATCAAACGGAGCAGTTACTATAAATCCCCTATGTAAGAAATCCACAATGCCAGGACATCTATGGGTTCCTGTATTTTTTTGATTATCTCTAAAATCTTTTGCTACTTCTGATAGCCAGCTATATTTGTGTTCGTTGGCAGGAACAATAGGGTGAGCTATCTCGACACCCGGTACTAAGTTAAAAAATCGAACCCACGGCCGCTTTTTAAAAAACATTATATTATTTCCTTATTTGCCACAGTATGTTGTACATCTTCTTCTGTACAACTCACAGGCTTGCCACGATCATCTAAAAAGGTAGTTCCCCAAATGTGTCCGTTATGTTCAAACTCAACATACACTTGTCCGTAAGCACAGAACCTATGAGTATGTATGTCGTCATTGAACGAGTCTTGTAAAGGCCAAATGACCAGAACTACTAAAACAGCTAGTAAGAACCAAAACACTTTTCTAAATTTTGTCCAGTTAAATTTTTTCACCAGCTTTAAATCCTCTAAATGCTTTGAATCTTGGGAAACGCAATGAATATGTTCCGTCTTGATTTTGTGTTATGGCGTCAGCACGTACTTCAACAACTTGCCCGTCCACTCGGCAGTTCCAAAAATCGTCACGCTGTTCATCAGTAAAGCCGCTACCAACATTAACGCGAATATTCTTTCCATCATCTACTCCTTCACATACCAACGCACCCATCTTGCCTACATTCTTGCCAGTACCTTCTTCTGTAGCAACTACTGTAAGACTAACTTCAATGAATGGTTTTAATTTCAACCAAGCGACACTACGCTTACACTCATATGGAGCAAGCGGATCTTTGAGCATAATACCTTCATAGCCACCGTCGATGGCCTTTTGGTTAATCTCTTTATAGCGAGCTTGCCCCTCTTCTGTGTCTAAATCAACAAGTTCGTTAGCAACATAAGTTACATTTGGGATTAAATGTTGATTCTGTTCAACCCAAAACTTTACCATGCTACTACGAGTAGTTTGGTCCTTCTCATAAATTCCGTTTTCAAAATCTGCCAAAGGTAACACGTCAAATAAATTAAGAACAGCATCACCTGCTTCTACATTGTCCTTGCGGTGTACTTGCTTCATTAAGTCCTGGAAACTAGACGACATAATCTCGCCATCTAGTACAACATCCATACTCTTGCTAGAACCTTTTTGTTTAATTACTGAACTAATCTGTTCTGCTATATGGGGAAAGTTAGCAAGCTCTTTACCGTTTCTACTAAACATGTCCACGCGACCATCACTGCGAACGATAGTAATAACACGTACCCCATCCAGTTTAACTTCGATAAGTTTCTTACCAGAGACCTTAGACTCATGATTAGCACTATCATGAGCAAGCTGACAACCAAATATTGGTATAGCATAACTAGCATATTTCTTCTCCACTACTTTGTTGATAGTCTTTTCGCTTACACCACAGCGTAAGTCTTTAATAAGGATACGACGATACCAGCCATTCCATTCTTTCTTGGTGGCTGATTTCATCATAGTTTCGATCATAGTCCTTGCTGTATTACCGGTGACATTGCGAGTAACAAAACCAGTAAGAGCGAGAGTAAAACTATCCCAAGGTAAGCCAGGGCCGTCTTCATCATTCTTCTCCGGTATTTGTTTAAGTCCAAAAGTAATCATTGGATCCAATGCTAGGCGACAACCTTCAAAGAATTCATCACACCCTTCTTGGGCAATAGCTTCGATTATAGC
>Ga0208741_10000750_pt1 | contig 14403 bp, 7 predicted proteins | sample CryBogCBE03Jun09_FD_184576 | JGI IMG/M metagenome (GOLD analysis project Ga0208741, IMG submission 184576) | Freshwater microbial communities from Crystal Bog, Wisconsin, USA - CBE03Jun09 (SPAdes) | ecosystem: Environmental > Aquatic > Freshwater > Lake | place: Crystal Bog, Wisconsin, USA...
ACCCTGTAGACCTTGGATGCCCTGGACTCCTTGCGGTCCCTGTAGGCCCTGGACTCCTTGCGGTCCCTGTAGGCCCTGGACTCCTTGCGGTCCCTGTAGGCCCTGGACTCCTTGCGGTCCCTGTAGACCTTGGACTCCTTGCGGTCCCTGTAGGCCCTGGACTCCCTGCGTACCAGTTGATCCCTGTAGGCCTTGAACGCCTTGCTGTCCTTGAACTCCTTGCGGTCCCTGTAGGCCCTGGGCTCCTTGCGTGCCGGTTGATCCCTGTAGGCCTTGAATGCCTTGTGGTCCTTGAACTCCTTGATAACCTTGGAATCCTTGAGCTCCTTGATAGCCTTGAAATCCCTGTACACCTTGAGCGCCTTGAATTCCCTGTGAGCCCTGAATACCTTGAACTCCTTGTGGTCCTTGAACGCCTTGTAGGCCTTGAGCGCCTTGAATACCCTGCGGTCCTTGTACGCCTTGTACGCCTTGTGGACCTAATAATCCTTGTAGGCCTTGAACTCCCTGTGCGCCCTGTGCTCCTTGCAAGCCCTGAAGTCCCTGAGTACCAGTAGTTCCTTGAAATCCCTGTATGCCTTGTAGTCCTTGTAGTCCTTGCACACCTTGAACGCCTTGTGGACCAAGACTGGCATATGAGCCAATAGTAGCAGTGGTAATAATCACTGCTCCGGCAATATAGCTGGTTGTTCCTACATACAGCGCCCCTCCAATACCTACTCCACCTCTAACAGTTAAAGCTCCAGTTAGCGTGCTGATACTTGGTGTTGTATTGGTAATTGTAAATATATCAGGCGAAGTAACCTGTGTTTGGGTAACAGTGGTATATACAATGTTCAATTGATTGGCAGTGATTGAACCGCCAACTACCAAATTACCGCCAATACCCACGCCTCCTGCAACTATCAGTGCACCAGAAATAGTTGATGATGCATTGGTTGTAGACGTTACTGTAATATTAGATACACTCAGTATATTACTGGTATCGTTCCAGGTTAATGGAGTTGTAACACTGATAGGGCTATAATCATCATACAATGATGACATGGCTACATAGAATTTCCCGCCAGCATTATTAGTTTCTGAATTTTGATTTATGTAAACATTGTTAGAATTAGTAGCGGTATTACTGGCAATACTACCGCTAGCAATCCATGTGGCTGTGTTACCATCACTGTATAATACAGTACCATATCCACCAATTGGAATAAATGAAGTTTGATTTGGTCCGCGTTGTATGACTAAGGATCCAGTATTTCCGCCATATATGTTATTAACGTATGTACTGCTGTTTCCTATTAATGATCCATTACTATAGATGGGACCAGCATAAAGACTTCCGCCAATATAAACATCTTTAGCAATTCCCACTCCGCCAGAAATCTGTACAGCGCCTGTGGTGGTTGATATTGCAGTAACGGTTGATAAGAATGTTGCCGTGGAAGTAACCACAAGGCCATTCTTAACCTTAAAATCATCATGATAGGCCATTAACTTCCCTTTCCATTAATTAGCTTCTGAAGTATTTATACGTTTGATCAGAAACCAAATAGATGAGAAAAAGCCTGATTAGAAGGTAATAGCTGTCCTAACTACTTTTATTTTCATTGCACTAGGTGTATAATTTGGAGTAAAAGACAAGGTTATGAAATTACTGACAATGGTAGAATCAAAAGTTCCTAGTTCGCCACTATTAGTGACTACCGCATACTCACTCATGTATACGCCTGTGCCATCATGCAGTAGTAAAATTTCTTCAGAGTGCACATTGGTGCCGTCAACAATCTGTATCAGATATTTTGCAGTTCTGTAGGTATTAGAGCTGTAGGCATCCAAAGTCTGTTGTGAATTATTTGTGATTACTCCACTGGTATAACTGGCGTATACTGTGTTATTACTATAGATTGCTGCCACACTTGACGATGCAGTAGTTAAACCAATAGTCACAGCTCCACCAACGTTTAGACTTTTTCCTATCCCAACTCCACCAAAGGTTACAATAGATCCTGTATTGGTTAGGTTACCGCTATCAGTCAGACTGTTAATTGTTAGCCCGCCACCTATGATTTGATTGCCAATTATATAAGCACTGGTAGCTGAAAATATTCCTACTGTGGTTTTACTGGCACTAAATTCCCCAAATATTGTAGCCGTAGTTCCTACAATTAAATTCTTAGCAATTGAAACTCCACCGTTGACCTGTAGTGATGAAGTTGTTCCAGTAGAACTTGTTACTGCTGAAGTACCTTCAATAGTAAGGCCTGCCTTTACTACAAAGTCTTTAGTGATCGACGTTAGTGACATGTTAGTGTATCCTACTTAAACTCATGTTGTCATCGCGGTTCTAAGTACTTTTAATATTTTAGAAGTAGGATTATAAGGAGTAAAATATAAAGTTACATTTGTTCCGTCGCTACCTGCCGCAAAATCCCCTAGCTCTCCCGCCGCTGATGTCAACACAGCATATTCTGTTGCATAGACATTATTGACGTTGTCAACCAACAACAACAGTTCAATAACTTGGAAATTAGCAGATGCTCCTACTCCATCATCAATTTGTATCACATACTTAGCAGATCTATAACTGCTAAGTGGGTACCTATCTACTGCTGTCGTTGCTGTTGTATTTACCGTAGTTTGACTAGAAGTTATAACCGCATCAGTTATCTGTAACCCTGCAGAGTAAATATTTCCACCTACTCCTAACCCGCCTGCAATTACCACAGCACCCGAAGTTGTTGATGTTGAATTAGTAGTGTTGCTAAAATTCACAGAATTTGTAGTAGTAGAGCCTCTGTTGGTTATAGTTTGTAAGGTAGCAGTATCACTAATAGTAATTGTGCCACTGCCAGAATAGGTTAGGCTGATATCAGTTCCAGAATTTAAACTGCTGATCAGGGTTGAAGTAGTGAACAGCGGTACCCCGCCTACATACAATGATCCGCCAAGGTATAGATCTCCCGATGCTGATATCCCTCCATAAACAATCAAAGCACCTGTTCCTGTTCCATTGGCAGAAGTTGTGTTAAGAATAAGAACTCGGTTGGTAGTACTATTCCCATAGTTGGTTGAAGACTGTAAATTAACATATGGAATAATTGTTGCAGTAGTTAATATCACTGCTCCACCAATAGTAGAAGTATTTTGAATATTTACTGCGCCGCCAACTCCAACGCCGCCAGTGGTAACAATTCCTCCAGTGGTTGTTGATGTGCTTTGTGTACTGGTAGTAACTGTTAAAAAATTAGTAACTGTGGCTGTTCCAAACACTGAACTAGTGGCACTTGGAACAATAGCCCATGCAACTCCGTTCCATCTATAGGTAGTATTACCTAGCACATATATCTGCCCTGTGTATGGATTTGTTGGAAAATTTAAACTTGACATTTTTATGACTCTTTGTTATATTACGGCTATCTGTAACCAAAATCTATTGGCACCGTCTTGTATATACTGATACTGGGCATTGGCACTGGAGTCAATCCAGAAATCTCCAACACGTGGAATAGGAGGAGGATTAGGACCTACGACTACCCGAGGCGTGTATAATAGATAGTTTTCTTGTTCTCCTCCCTCCATAGAATAGATACTTCCAGGAACATTTAATGCGTTTGTGCCGGTTACAAAATAACTGCTGGTGTTAGAGGCTGTGACAACATAACTTAACGAGGTATCATCTTCAATGGTAGAATACGCATCTGTGCCTGTGGTAAGACTTAGATAATATTTTGTTGACGTTGAGATTGGATTAATGTATACATTAACTGCCTGTGATGATGTATTGGCAATTTGATTAATTGTTTTCCAGGTAGCAGTAGTACCATTGCTGGTCAACACAGTGTCTGCTGAACCTATGGGAATAAAGACAGTATTGCCAGCATTTGATTGATAAGGAATACTGCCTGTTGCTCCACCAGCTAGATTGGTAGCTGTTGTAATTGATCCATAAAAATTATTTGCATATAGATTAAGGAAATAACCATCTTGTCTGGTAGCTGTTGAAAGTCCAATGATCATATTATCTATATTACCAGTGAACCCTGGGTTCAATGTCACTGTATTGCTAGGCTCAATGACAACATTTCCCCCAAATGTTGGACTTAATAATACACTTCCACCTACAGGACTGAGTATAACGTCTTTGTTGCCCACATTTACAGTCAACCCGCCATCAACTATAACATCTCCAGCAAATGTTCCTGTACTGCCTACATTCAAATAAGAGCCAACATCAACAGAACTGCCTACGTATATATTGTCGCTGATACCTACTCCGCCTAACACAGTCAATGAGCCAGACATTGTACCTGTGGAACTTGTGCCAATTCCTAGCCCTGTATCGGCATTTAATTGCAGATATCCAAGACCATTGTAATAGAACACACTGCCGATATTGATTTGATTGTCTTGTCCGTCAACTAAATTATCACCACCAATGCTGATATTGGCATTTCCTGAAGTCATGTTATTGGCAACTTCATGACCTACAAAGAAATTATAACTACCAGTGGTAAAGTTAGTGGCAATATTATTACCTAGAAAGAAATTTTGACTTCCGTTGAATAAATTAACTCCTGCATTAGTTCCAATGGCAATATTATTGTCATGGTCGACCAGTGTATCAATTATACCGCCACTGACATAGGTGTCATAGAATGTGCCACTCTGCGGAGTAATTAAATCAATGTCTGTGTAAAGTTCAATGGTATTTGCATCTACAATTTTTGCATAGAATGAATTATCTATAGATTCATTGTAGTTGAGATCATTTTCACCAACAACCCCAGTGAAGGCAATATGCGAGGCTGTGGTCAGTCCATGATTTGGAGAAGTAACAACTATAGGCGTTGAATTTACTACGTTTGTCACCGTAGCTACAAACACAGTTTGTACTGTGCCTAATTCTTTCAGGGCACTGTCGCCAATAGCAATGTTGTAGGCCGAATAGGATCCAGTGCTCAGGGCATATCGTCCAATAGCTATAGAACTTATAGAATTATTAATCTGTTTGAGGGTAGTGTAACCAATGGCCACACTATTTTGTCCGTTTCTACCATAGTTCAGCTGAGGTGTTGCTGTGCCCTCAATGATAATATTGTTCTGTCCTTGATAACCTTGACCAATAGTTAGATTATTGACATGAATGTCTGCACCAGCATACAATCCATCTGATATACCTATGCCTCCAATAATCTGTAGGGCGCCGGTGTTGGTGCTGAAATTTGGTGTGCCCCCACTGATGATTACTGTGCTGGTGCCTGTTCCTATAATATTGATATTTTGATAGGGCAAGTTACTGTAGATTGTTCCTGAACTAAACTGTAAATTTCCTAGACTGCTGACATACTGCGCCTGGCTTCCAGAATTGGCAATCAGTGTATATCCAGTGCTAGTGGTAGGAGTTGGGCCAAGCTGATATTGAACTTTGGTAGGCAGTGCAAATCCAGTTGGGGAACTGGTGTTTTTTAATGATCCACTGAGTAAAGATGGCATCTTTATATCCTATTATGCGTTGGCAGTTTCTAGTACGCTAAGTACCAATTGCAGGGTACTGGTAGTATCTGCATAGGCCTGTATACTGTCCAACTGTTCAAGAATCATTTTTCCAGCTAGGGGAGATCCAGCATCTGCAGGCGGAATAGCAAAATTTACAACTAAAGGACTTGCTGTCCGGCCTGGTTGAGCTCCGTTGCCCTGAGAATCTGCTAGCACAGGACGATTTCTATAATGGAAAAAATTCACAGTATGAGTGGATGTATCTAGATTTGATATCTGGGCCATCAATATAATACTGGTCACTCCAATAGGTGCTGTGTAAACAGTAGCATGTGTTCCTGTATCAGTTCCCAATACTTTGGTCTTGGTTTTAAATGTGTTTAATGGTAATTGTGCCATATTTTATCCTTATAATCCTTCAATAGCCAATATGAATGGAGTCATATTGGCAAACAATGATTGAGTGAATACCCTTCCTGATATAACACCAGTTGCTTGGCTAACAACTAGATTAGTACCAATACGGAAATCACCGTTTTGATCCGTAGACGTAAAGAATACCTTACCGCTGTTTAGCTGTATAGTTTCTTGTTTTTGTATGGGATCTGCTATACCGTATTGTGGTAAAGCGCCGTAGTTACTACCTGCACCCACATATTCAAATACATATCCAGAAGCTGAAATATAACTGCGTTGATAGAAGTTCACAATAGAACCATCTGGGAACAAAGTTGGATCAGTTACTGCTTCTCCTAGTTCAACAATGTGATAAGTTCCCGGACGACTCCAATAACTCAAACCTGCATAAACCATATTATAGTTTCCGCCAGTTTCTAAATCATAGATCAATTGTTGTAGAATTAATCCAACATCCCGGCGGCATTTGCTGTATTGATAGTTAGAGGTATTAATTAAATTTGGATACTGTGCCAGTACATAGGCATACACTTCTTCAGACATAAAATCAATATTGGCCTGTATCAATGTAATTGCACTACCAGCTCCGCTGGGTATAGTTCCAGTTTTTGCGATAAGTCCGCTGGGTACTACTGATTCAGCGGCATTTATATCAGCCGCTCCGATGATGCTATTCAAATAGCCAAATCTTAGATTAATAAAGGCGTCAGCATTGGCTCCACCAGTGACTGATGATTGAATTATCTGCGTAGCTGAACTGTAAAGATTACCTATCAGCGTATTACTGATAACTTGATTGGTTAGAATATTCAAATACTGTAAACTTGCAATATGCTGACTGCGTTGATCGGTGCTGGGCCCTTGATAATAAGATTGACCCGGAGTGTCAGGATTGGCAGCTAGCTTATTGGTATTAGCTCTGTAAGGCTCGTCGGCCACGCGACTTGTTTGCACTGTATAATAGGCATTACCACAGAAATATATATTAAAGTAAGTATTATTATCCGGATAACTAGCGCCACTAGTCAGCGCCTGATTTAATACAATACTATTAAAGTTGATGTCTGTTACAACAGTTCCAGTAGCCGCATATCTAATTCCATATGTAGGATTTGATATCCCAGCGAATCCCGGCGATCCTGGTATTTGATTACTTAACACAATACCCTGGGCGTCAATATAATTTCCAAATTCATCGTGAATATACTCAAATGGATCAAATGTTGATCCAAATTGGTCCAAAATATGCACAGAATTTCCAATATAAACACCAGTAGTGTCAATATCAGTTAATGCAATAGTTCCTGCTACCAGCGTACCTGTGCTGGGCTGTGAATTTAAAAATCCTGTGAATCCCAATGCATTGGTATAAGGAATATATGACGGGACTGGATCATTGGCAGTTGCTGGATCAACAATCAGTTCTGGAGGAACTATTTCCATGACCAAACTAATGTGCGGACGATTATTTAGATCAGGAACAAATACTTCTATTTCTCCTTTGGCATCTGGCCAATAGCCGTTGGGATAATAGGGATCAAGCCCTGCAGAGCCCAGTACACCTGCAGGGCTAAAGGGATAAGATCTAAATGGAGGATTGAAAATAGTGCCACTGAATGCTCTAGTACCATATCCTTTGGCCACTAAACATAAATCACCAAAGTTGGCATTACTATTAACAATAGAAGCAATGCCGCCGTTATCAACTTGAACTCCGATACTTGAGAAAATTGTAAACACAGACACTAACTGTGCATAGCCATTGTTGGTAATATGAATTCCACGTCCGCCTTGTGTGACTTGTGTATAAGCATCATAGACAAACGATTGGATAGGTGAACGATCGCTAACCACAGCACCATCAACTAGACTTCCGCCCATACCGCCTATAGGATCAATCTTACGACTATCCCAAGTGGTCTTACTACCAGTCTGAGTCAGGCTTAGGCTTTCAACCTGACTATCCTGCAATGGCCATATATAAGTATCACCAAAATACAGAGTAGCATTGTAACCAAATCCCACAGTAGCTGATGACAAGCCTACCAAATATGTGCCTGTTCCAATATTTGATACATAGGTAACTGTAGGTGATATTTTGACATCATCAGAATTAACGCCAGTGAGTGCAAATAACCCGCTACCTTCATATAATGGAGGAGCAGCCGCAGGACCTTTGCTGATAATATCACTAATGATATGGAATCCACGAGCCACTGATTGTTGAGGCATGTAGTTGTCACCATATTGGAAGAAAGGATTTATAACCTGCTTGGTGTTAGTACCTGTGATTACATCTACTGGTTTATTAGCTATAATTTTTAAACAAATATCAGAAATATAACTGATAGCCTGAGTAGTAGTTGTCACTTCGCTGGCAATGACATTATATCCTAGATTCCAATAGCTCAATCCAGCTTCTATACTACGCTGATTACCACCTAAGATAACATCTTGACTCACAGCATCTACCATAAGTCCTATGTCTCTAAAACAACTGGCCTGATCATAGTAGAATGTACCTGTATTGTATTTTAAGTTGATGTGAGCTATAGTTTCTGCTATTAAAAAATCTCTGTTGGCTTCAATAATATTGTAGGCATTTATTGTACTGGTACTGGTACTAGCTGAGAGACTAATTGGACTATAGCCATAGTTTTGAGGTCCATTAGAAATAATATTTGTCAGTGTATTGATTGCTAGATTTATAGTTGCGGTAGTGCCGGCGCTGGCCAATGGTAATCCCAACACTGGATGTATTTTCTTCTGTAGCGGAACGTATGTAGATGTAGTAATTATAGTGTCTATTACTTTACCTAAGAAATTAAACGCTTCGCTGGTAGCTGTGGTTTCCTGAGGTATTAAGGTAACAGACCCATTCTGCTGATAATAACTCAATCCACTTTGTATGGCTTGACGGTTACCGCCATGTAGTAAATCAAAGGCCACACTGCCAATGATATATCCCATGTCTCTTTGACAGGTTGCAGGGTTAAAATATATATCACTGTATCCCAATCCACCATTGCTGGTACTAGTGGTAATATAGGCCAACACTTCTTGTTGCATATAAGGTATATTGGCCAATAGATTATTATAGGCATCTTGTACATTCAGTAGTTGGCTGGGCGCCCCGTTGGCTATGACTCTGTCAGTCCAGCCCACAGTATTTCCACCAAGTATACTTAAAATCACAGCAAATTCAGAATTGATAAAATTTACTTCACTGCTAGTGGCCGGTTGAATTGTAGTAATTTGAGTAGCGGTTGAGTATCTGTTAATACCTAACAGTGCATCATTGTCTTTGGTGATATTTTGAATGACTTTGACTGCAATAGTCTGTAGATAAGAAATAGCCGCAGTAGTAGTGGTTATTTCTGTGGCAATATTACCTATATACCCGCCTTGAGCATAATACTGGAGTCCAGCAAATGTTGTTTGGCTGAATGTAGTTGTAGGATACAATAAGTCTGCGGCAATACTGTCAATGATAATACCAGCATCTCTTCTACACTTAACTTCGTTATAAGGCAAATAACCAGAAGGTTGCGGTTGTACCAAATTCCAATTAATATAGTTTAGAGTATTTTCTTGAATGAACTGACGATTGGCCTGCATTAGAATTTCTGCACTGACATAGGCCGCATCAGGTCCAGGACTAGTATAGCTGTCTGGAGCATACTCCGGTCCTTGATTGATAATGTCAGTGATAATATTAAAGCATGATGCTATACTAGGACTAGCCACCTCTCCACCAGTCATCACTGTATTGATTACCTGTGTAGCAACAGGAATTCCTGCTACTGGAGGCAGTATAGGACAAGGCTGATTGCGGATAACTGTCTGTATCAAATCATTGAGATAATTTATAGCCGAAGTACATTGAGGTATACTATTGGCAATATAGCTCACAGGACCATTCCAGTATGCCAGTCCTGATTCTACACTCTTTTGATTTCCACCAAACGCCGCATCGTAGGCAACATTTTCAATCAATATACCAGAATCTCTGTAGGATATTTCTGGGCTGAATGGGAAACTACCTGTCATAGTGGCTGAAATAAATGCAATGACTTCAGCCTGTATAAACGGTATGTTAGCCTGCAATAGATTCCACGCATTGATAACATTTGGATTATTAACTGGTGTTAGATTCTGCGGAGTCTTGGGTCCAGCTACCGCAGGACCACCTACAATGATTGAAGTAATGACTTCAATATTATTCTGAAGAATGTCTACTTCACTTCTGGTACCTGAAGCAGGCAAAGTGACCTGAGTCACTGCTGTTTGATATGGACTGCTGATAACACTATTGGTTACTATCTTAGGTATAATAGTATTGATATATTCATAGGCTGCTGTGGTCTGAGGAATCTCATTGTTGATAGCAGTTGAATTTGAATTGTAGGTATAATAATATACACCCGCTTTGGTACTCTGAACATTTCCAGAATGAAGCAGGTCAAACGCTACGCTCTGAATTATATATCCAACATCCCTACGGCATGTATCAATGCTGTACTGAAGGCCTGGATAGTTAGCAGTGACAAAGGCAATGACATTATCTTGCATAGCTGATATATTATTCAGCAGTGCTGTATAATCTGCTAGCACAGTAGAATCAGTTGAAGGCAGTCCATCATAGACTATCAAATCTGTGATACCTGCAGTTCCATTGTTTAAAATATTTAGAATTTTATCAAACAGTGTGCCCACTGCACTCTGATCAGAGCCACTGACATATGTCAATGCTATACTTTTTAAATAACTGATAGATGCAATAGTGGCTGTGATCTCACTGGGGATTTGACCAGTATAATCGCCTTGATTCCAATATTGCAATCCTGCAAAAGTACTGTCACTGGTACTACCATATAACATATCCATGCCAATGGCATCAATGATCAAACCTGTATCTCTGATACAAGTACCTTGATTATATGACTGTGTAAAATCAACACCACTGTTAAATGTTTTTTGTATATAACTGACAACCTGCGCCTGTAAGAAAGGCTTGTTGGCCAACATCAATGAACGTGCATTGAAGAATCCTTGATTCTGTTGACCAGGTGCTACGCTCATGCCAAGTTCTATGCCTTTGGCTCCTGTGTAGACCCAAACTGCTCCTGTGTCTGTGGCAGTATAGGCGTCCAACAATGTAGGACTACTAATACTAATTAAATCTGTGGCACTGTTGACAAATCCTCTGGACACTGTACTAGTACTGAGATTACCTGTAAAGTCTGTGGCATAAGATCCAGCAGTGCCAGCATTGACAAAGCCATTTATGGGATAATCAGAAACGGTGACCACTATTGTTGTTGTGCCAGCGGCCCAGGTGCCTGTACCAATAGCTCTGGGAATTTGCACTGTTTCATCTGGAACAAACATAGTTCCATCCTTCAACCAAGGTCCACTTTGATTAGTACAGTTTTGAATATACGGTGAGTGAAATAAGTCAATACGATTATTTCCAGTCAACGGAGGAAATGCAGTAGCGTATGCTCCCCTGTTGTAACCCGAAGCATAATTACCGGGCAACAAACCACTACGGCCATTTGTAAATTGCATGTAGTTTAAATAACAACCAGAATTAACATGGAATAAATCTTGTGTTTTATTAATAGGTTCAACACTGGTAGTACGTAGATCTGATCCTACAATACTAGTATAAGGTTTCATCTCTATTGGATTATTTTCTAGATATCTGCCAGGGCTCACACGAATCTGTGTGCCGCTTTGATAGTAAGGTGAACGAACAGCACCACTGATAGTGCGGCAAGCACGGCTGGCATCTTGAGCGCGACCATCATTGGTGTCATTGCCGTCCTGTGTGACATAGAGTACATTGGTTACCACTGGAGCGGTACCAATGGGATTTACACCGTTGACACGAATCTCTCCACGCAGATCAAAGGTTCCCAAACCGTTGTTGGGCGAGGCTATAATATCGGTACTGGTATTTCCCAGGAATTTTGTATATATATTTTCTAGATAGCCAGCGGCCCAAGGACGATCTTCACGTCCTATGGTTTGCTGATTGTTGGCGGTGGGCAGAATGTTACCGGCAATATTGATATCTTGTGCTATGCCTACGCCACCTGCTACGATCAATGCACCAGAATTAGTACTGGTACTGGCAATTCTTGCATCAACAAAAACCTGCTCTGTGGTTAATAGACCTAAGCCTGGATTATAGGTCAGTCCACCATCTCCGGAGACATTGTCACGATTGGTATTGTCAGCAAACAGTGTGGTACCATTGACCAGAAGTCCGTTTTGATTTACGAAAATAGGATAGAAGGTTCCTGTGTTGTTGGTCAACTCAATGACTACATTAGACACAGTGGTTGCTGTGTTGGCCTGACTGATACGACCATAGATAAATCCACCAACAGATAGATCTTGTTCTATACCCACACCACCAGCAAAATAAGTGCCAGCTAGTTTCCTTTCAGCAGTGGTGCTGTATGTGGTATCAACACGAAAGTTTGCTAAAACTCCTGTGCCATAGCTGTCACCATTGACATTTGGTACTACAGCATTGCCCACATTCCGTATGCTAGAAACCACGGTGTTACGTCCGTTGACATTGATAGCATTGGTACCGGTCACTCCAACGTTAACTGTAGTATTCTGGATATTGGTCGTAGCCGTACTCTGAGTGATATAATTACTACTGGGGGCGGATACAGGACCGCTGACTGGTCCCAGTGACGTTGTTCCCGATACTCTTGTAACCATTTGATATTATTCCTTTAGAGTATTTATTGTTTTAGCTAATTTGTAATTCAACACAGTCTACTCCGGGCGCTGTTTTGTGGGGCCAATATGGGTGGCTTTGAAATCTTAATGTAACTCCAAACGAAGGATCTTCTAGCATTGATAAATTTATACCATCTATTGATCCACTATAAAAAGTAACAGGTTCTAAACTACTGGTCTGCGTAGCCATATTAAACGCAGAACTAGCCAAATTGTCTCCTAAGGAGTTACCTTGATAAGTTAATTGAATAGTCTCATCTGCAATTCTACCGCCCCTATTCATGGTCAACTTGACGGTAATACTAGATATAACTTCTGGTAAGTTAGAAAAGTTATAACCTGTGCATTGCAAATACCAAGTCTTCATTGTTATGTCATTGCGAGGTTGGCGAGCAATGTGCATCAATGGTTTTGTAGAACTAATAAATCTTCCGTTTGGATTTCTTAAATCAGAAAATCCGTTTTGATCAAACCAAGATATATGTTCAGCTTCGGCACCAGTTTCTGCGTATTGTATAAAAGTAGTAGGACTTGTCCAAGGAGTGGTCATACTGTATTTACCATAAACAAAAAAGGGCCCCTAAAGGCCCTTTGCTTGAGTTTAATTAATGTATTAAACTGTGTGAGTAATAGTAACTACTGTACCGGTTGCACCATTAAGTGTCCAACCTGTGGCTACGTTGTTAGCAACTAAGAAACCGCTGCCTGCAGATGTTTTTCTTACAAGGTGTGCTTTGTGAGCTGTTAGTTTGTTAACATAGTATGTACTACCATTGTAGTCTGTGGCAATGATATTCATTGTACCGGCTGTTAATGTACTAGTAGTAATTAAACGACATTGACCAATACCGTCGACATTACGTACTAGATAACGACGACTGGCTTCTTGCTTGATAATATCACCATTACTACGAGCCTGTGATCCAGTGCTTAGGTATGAAGTAAATGCAATAGCATTTTGACGAGTAGTATAGTTGATAGTATCAGTAGGTGCTCCAGTTCCTGTAATAGTTAAACTTTCTGTCTTCAAATAACCAGAACCTTGCTCAGTTGTTGGAATTACTCCACCACCTGTGCTGATATGCCAGTAAATATCTAACAAGAATGTACTAGTAGTACCTGTTCCACTGACACGAGTAGCATAAACACCTTGTGTATTTCCACTGTTAGGAATAACATTCAATGCAATTCCAGAACCTGCATTAGTAAGGGTGAATATAGCATTTGAACCAGCTATATTATAAACTTGCCATTGTGCTCCGCCTGTACCTGCATAGGTATAAACATCACCTACTTGTAAACCTGCTTTACCTGCACCTGTTCCTACGTGTTCTACATTGATATAAATTGGTGCTAGAACTGCTGTGACACCACCTGCGATACTTGGTGCTGGCATAGTAATAGTTGGTGCAACTGTAAAACTACCTCTGTTAGCACTGAAATCTACACTAACAATGCCCTCACCACCCACACCAGTTTTACCGTGTGCTACGTCATCATAGTATGATGGATTGATATTACCAAAAAACTTTTTATTAATCGGACGTCCCATTTTGTTTCTCCTTATTATGAATCGTTCTATGATCTACGCGGATGGTATACCGCATAAACTCTCTGTTAAGAGCGAACGAAGTATTTATAAAAGAAAACGCCCCGAAGGGCGTTTCTAAATTTAATCCAACTAGTGGATTACTGGAAGCTAACTGTGTTAGAGTTGATAGAAAC
>Ga0208741_10000753_pt1 | contig 14382 bp, 18 predicted proteins | sample CryBogCBE03Jun09_FD_184576 | JGI IMG/M metagenome (GOLD analysis project Ga0208741, IMG submission 184576) | Freshwater microbial communities from Crystal Bog, Wisconsin, USA - CBE03Jun09 (SPAdes) | ecosystem: Environmental > Aquatic > Freshwater > Lake | place: Crystal Bog, Wisconsin, USA...
GCTTGAGTCGTCTTTGATCAAGTAACCAATTATTTGGATATTGAGCATCTGTTGGTTTAACAGGAACAATTCTTCCTGCACCAGATTGATTGTTTAAAGATTCTATATCTTTTGGGTCTTTAATCGGATTTATGGCCTTAAACTCATTGGCAGGGTCAGTGTTTGGTTTATTAAACCACTTTCCGGTATATGCTTTAAAATATTCCTGACCATTGTTGGCTTTTATTAATAACACAGAACCTTCTTGTGGATTTGGGATTTGCGCTGGCGTTGTAACGTCAGTAGGATCATCAACATTTAACTCATCATCACGCTGATGAATTTTTTTAATTTTATCAACTTCTATGTCTCGTAATGTGTTGCGATAATTTTGTAAATATTTTTCTTTATCTTGACCTCCGGTAGACCAATTGGCCTGTTTACCCTGTTGACCTAATTTACTAAACCAGTCGTAAGCACTTTCTACAATTACGTCTTTAATTTTCACTTTTCATTCTCCGTACGCCACGCTTGAATTTTTCTGGCTCCTGGGTGCGGATTGAATTGAGTAATCTACGTTCCAGCTCACCTGCGGATTCGGCATCGTAATTTTCACGTATATAGTTGATTAGATTAATTGCACCCTGAATAACGTGGGTGGCACGGCTTTCCACAAGATTCTCACGATCTTTGTGTACTAGCAACGTGTCTAGTTCGTCTAATATGCTACGGGCCTTCTTTTGCAAGGTATGCTCCAGTTATGTTGTATTTATTACAGGTTTCGTAAACGGGTTACTAACATTTTGTAGTATGCATTGTGGCCACTGGGTCCATCGTGCCCGTCCCAACTATATAAATTATAATCAACAGGTTTAATTTTAGTAACATCTTGATGAAAATTAACTTTACCATTGTTAAACCAATTTAATATCCTGGGTTCTTGCTTAAAATACTCAACGTATGCATCTCTCATAGGTAAACACTCGCTACTAAAATTTTTACCATTATTAACAATTAGGAATTGTTTGTTATAGGACTTTAAGAATTCTATCAGTCCAATTAAGTGGGCATATAATGAACATTCAATTGTTTCAAAATCTAAGTCTGCAACGGCGGCAGGAGTTAATATATCTTTTAATGTAGAGCTACCCGGAGTATGTAAATCAATTCTAAAAATAGTTGTAATGTTTACGATGTATAGTGTAGGCAAATCTATATTTTCTAAAACGTGTTTTATTACTAACTTAATCATAGCATCATTACTTCTACCCGGTTGGCTATCATTTACAATAGTAGTATATCCGTAGTCTTTTGCAATACGAAGCCAGTACTGGTCATAAGGCTCGGTGTTCCATTTGCCGTCAGGATAGGTGTGACTATCACCTACATTGTATAACATCATTGTGAATTTGCTTTAAGTCCTGCAAGCATTGATTTTAGTCTACTACTTTCGACACTACTACCCGGGGGCGGACTAGTATTATCATCTAGGTTCCATCCTTCTTTAGGAGCAGGCAATCCTGTACTAGGATTTAATGTTGTTGTAGTCTTAATCTGATTCAATATATTATTTGCAGGTTTATATCCGCCATGTGAACTTTCTTGGCCTTCTTCGCCCGGATCAGTAATACGCATAGTTTCAATATTGTATTCTAAGTCAATCTTTTGTCCCACACCTGTTGAGCTACGTGACTTCATACACTGGATTTGATAGCGTCCACGTTCTTTCATGGCACGGCTTGTAAAGATACCAAACACATTATCCGCTGTGTTAATCTTAGAGATACCACCAGCAATATGACTATGATCAAATTCAATTTCTTCAACTGCTGAACGATTTAACTGCGATGCTGTTACAAACAATACACCTAGCTCTTGCGATAAGTTGCGTAGCTCTTCTGCTACATATTTGTCTTTGATAAACTGATCATTTGGATTAACTTTGACCGACACTGGCATTACCAAGTCCAAGTAATCGCACATGACAAAGTCTACTTTGTTGTTAGTTTGTATTTGATATTCTTTGATAAAGCTACGAATGTCGTTTACGTTACTCTGTGCTGGCAATGCTTTAATGCGATACTTGCCCGACTTCTTGCCTACCATCTTAACTTTAAGTTCTGTAGTATCAATATCCTTGCGAATGTCTTTTGTACCCATGCTAGTTAACATAGCATCTGTTCTTAGTGCTACAAGTTCTTCACTGAGTTCTAAGCTAATGTACACACCACTTAAGCCTGCTTGTAACCACGACAATGCTATGTTCATCATAACTAAAGATTTACCCGAACCTGAACCTCCAGCAAAGATATTAAGCTCTCCACGGCTAAACCCGCCGTATAAGATCTTATCCATAGTGGGCCAGCCTGTTGACACTTGTCCGCCCGAGTTAAAGTATTTGTCAATACGAGCGTGTGGGTCTGCAAAATAATCAGTACCCAAGTCTTTAGTTAAACCAATTTGTACTGCATCTTTGATTAGCTTTTCTACCGGATCGTAATCGCCTTCTTCTAATAGGTCTGCGGCTTTAAGGATAGCACGGCTAAGTTCTTCTTTACGACTAAATCCCTCAAACTCTTTCATAAACCATTCTTGGTGACCATCGCCTGCTTCGGGAATCGGTCTTAGTTCTACCCCAGTTAATGCTTTAATCTGTTCATATGTAGGAAGTGTTTTATACTCAGCAGAGTGGTTTTGTATAAATTTTGCTGTTTCACGCAGACTGCGATCAAAGTTTTCTGGGTTATAGATATTAGCAACACGTACAAAACTTTGTGCATCTTGCATCATTAATTCTAAAAATAGCTTTTGTACTTCTGGTGTATAGTCAGTCATAGTTAATTATATATCCGTCGCTTGTGTAATTCAATTTTTAATTTATTCGATTGTTTAGCAGATAGAATAGACTTTATCACGAAGAGTTTGCCATATGCTTCTACTGCACTTGCTACGTCCTTATGTGTTGCTTGCCATATAGGGAAGCTAACACTCCATCCATATTCTAATGCTCGATCTACTAGACGGGCACCTGCCTTATCAGCATCGGGTACAACAATAACTTCACGTCCCAGACTGTCAATTATGTCTGCTTGTATTTCGTGACACTCATTGCCTAATATAGCAACACCATCTACAGCCATAGCATCAAATGGGCCTTCGACTACAATAACAAACTTAGCATCCTTTAACTGCCGATCTACATTGAATACATAGTTAGGTTCATGACTATTGTGATACTTAGGTTTAACATCTTCTCTAAATGCTCTTGCTGTATAGCCAATAATTTCGTTGCGCCAAGTAAAGGGAATGATTACTCGACGATTTAAATTATACTGTGTTTCCGGAGTCCAATAAAACTCATACCGACTTAAATCAAGTTTGCGACTAGCGGTGTACAATACAGAATTGTGAAAATCGTTGGGTACATCAACGTCGTCGTTTAATGTATAGAAACTATTTAATGCGTGAAAACTCTGTGCTTCCGCAGGTAAAGGTCTTGCTTTAAACTTAATTTCTTCTTGCTCAACCGCTTCTACAATTTCGTCAGGTGCTACCAGTTCACGTATGCGGATAGCATCAATGACTAATCGTTTGACTGTGCCTTCGTCTGCACCTAACCATGACAGTAGTTTACGGAACTTGTATGTTAAATGACGGCCTGGAACATAGCTGGCCTTAAATTGGCAATTGAAGCAATGGTACGAGACACCACCATCTGCGTTCATAACTAATCCACCACGCCCACGTGTGTCTGCCGATTCACCGTTGTGCGGACAGCAAACACCATTGAAACTCGTCCAACCCGAAGTAGAATTGGTTTTACGTTTATGCGGTAATATTTGAGTTACGGCGTCGCGAATAGAGTTCAGCATCGTTAGTAAGTATATACTAAAACGATGCTGAAATCAAATAGTTTTTACTTCATTTAGGCTGTAGTGATTGTGGCACGCCAGTCCCAAGCACCTTGATGGTCTTGATGTGATAATACTGCGGCTTGTCCATTTGCAGCTTTTTGAGCAAGTTGCTCTGTGTCTGCTGTAACTTGTGTGCCAGCAATAGTTACGTTTGCTTTTTTACTCGAAATTGATACGTTATATGTTGCCATTTTATTATGTCCTTTTATTAATCAAAACTGTTATGAGGCAAGTTCCAGTGCCCATCTGTGAATATTAATGTAACTATTGTAGTGCCAGTTGATCCGGCATGGTCAAAAAATGGTAGCCAATAGTTTCCAGAACCCTCTGAGAAAGTGTTGCCCGAACGATATCTACAATTATCAATATTAATACCAGTGTATTCATTGCTAACACTAACATTACCCTGTGGAACTAAATGCATTATTTGACCTTCGGTACCATCAGCTAAATGATAAACTCCATTACTAGTACTGCTGCCGCCAGTTGGTGTTAGTTTATTAATTGTCTTAGTTAGATCAATTTCGATAGTATTACCAGCACTTGTAGTTTGTGTTACTGTAGCATTTACAATAGCCCCAGGAAACTCAGTCGATCCGTTGTTATTAAACGCCCATTCAATTTGATACTCGCCAGCCGGACTTCCGTCGCCTTGTGTGTTTGCTGTTTTGCTATTGTTCCAACTTGCTAAACGAATTGCTGCACCATATGGATCAACGTGTACGTGGCTATATCGACTGTAATCCCACTCGTGCCAACTTAATGTAGCACGGCCATAATCATCATTGTTGTCCCAGGCAGTAATAGCCTGCATTTGTACTGAATAAGCATCGTATTGACCAGAACTTTCACCACTTACATCTCCACCTTCGTATAATTTAATCCAGTCATTGCTCATTTCGGCCTGGCCGTCCCAGGTATCAAATATTAATCCGTTAGGGAATCTAGTGTATGCCTCGCCATCATAAGTTAAAAATTCCCAATAATTTTCGTACCCTCCTGGGCCCCATGCGGCAGTACGAATGCTAACACCATATGGATCTGCGTGTACGTGACTATATAAACTATTGTTTAAATCGTGCCAACTTAGTGTAGCACGACCATATGTACTATTACCAGTCCAGTCTGTTTGGGTCTGGAATTGCATATAGTCGGCATCACTGTTGGTTGTATCATTGTTTAAATTAGGGCCACCTTCCCAAGTGGTAGCAATCATACCAGTTGGCAATCCGCCACCAATTGGACTTAGTGATGTCCAAGTACTAGTGCCATCGCCTACACGAATTTCGTTGTTAGTTGTATCATAGCCAGCTTCGCCTAGGGCTAAAATTGGATTAGCATTGCCCCAGTTAGTAGCTGTATCTCTACGTAATTTAATTCTTGTTGTCATTTTATTTTCCTTGTGCTAAGTTGTCTAGCATGTGTAAATGGCGGGCCATTTCGGCTACGTCCGTTGTAGTGTTCTCTGCTAGACGCAGGCCACTGATCCAATGCTCAGATATACCAGTATAGGTTCTTGGTACTCGAGCTTCCTTCTGGAACTTCATATCTTTAATTGGGTACAGATTGTTAAAGCCTGTACTTGTCAATACATCATTGGCGTACAAATTCATGTGATAGTCTGTAATAATGTTATAGTAACTTACCATGCCACCACGCACACGTTCTATGTTAGCTACAGTGGTTGTGCCACTTTGTTTGGCTACTGCGGTTCCTACTGCCATATGTACAATAAATTCAAATTGGTTAGTAACAGTAGAAAAAACTCTGTGCCCTTTGCCAACCTGTAGAGTTTTTAGTTCAGTACCATCTGCAAATCTAGCATGGTTATATTCTGGAGTTGTTTGTGGGCGCTTGATCCATAATGGTTTTGCGCTAGATTGTGTCCCGCGATCAAAGTCCCATACCAGCAATTCGTCGTTATATGTAATATTTTCAATTGCTTTCTTGTTACCATTAGCAAGTGTAATTTGTGTTCCTGCTACAAAACACGGAACATAGTCAATATGAGTTGTAATTATGGGACTATAATAATAAGTACTTCCGGTTTTTACATAAACACGAATTTCCACATTTTGATTTGAAAAACTCCAATATGGAAACGCTTGAGAGTATGTGCCATCAACGATGTTGGTCACTATGCTGTCCGAACAATCAAAATCATATCCACTACTATGAGTACGGAATGCCATGCGGTATCCATATGAGCCTTCTACGTCACAATATTCGCCAGTATCTGTATAATTACAATGCCCTGGATTAGAAACAATAATTCCTTGTTCATCGTAACTTTGACCAGTTACATTTACCAAAGTATATGTCACATAATGTTGCCCGTATTGTTGATTTACTAATGTGTTAATTATCAATTCTTGACTTAAATTACCTGATACATCGCCATCATCTAATAATCCGTCTCTGCTAGCATTATAAACAAAACTGGCATCGCCGTTGTCTACATAATATTCTGCTGTGCCTTTCTCTAGAGCATCAACCCCTGACCAACGATTGCCCATCCAGGTGTAGGTGACGCCGTTGACGCCTACATACTGCTGTCCTAGTGTGGGGCCTGGTGGAAAATATATCATTTTTATATCCTATTGTGTATTTATCTTGCCCAGTACCAAATAACTTTCGGACTACCCCAGCCTGTTTTGCTTTGCCAAGGTGCTGGATCCCATCCGCTTGTTGCTATAATAGTTCCCCACCAGCCGCGGATAACCTGTGCTTGTTGGATCGTTAATGCCATATTACAATAATCTTTCTACAGTGATAGACCCGTACTTGGCTTCATTGCCTGCGTCTAACACATTATATGACCCTAGGAATGTTACTCGGTATATTCTATTAGTGTCAAGACATTGTACCCGCAAAGTGGCCCAATCGCCTGGTCCCAGTGCGGCATTAAATATCGCCACAGGCACAGTATTATTTACAGGGGGCGTACTATTTCCGGTACTACCATAACCCGGAGTACCACTTATATTGTATTCATAACCCCATATAGAGGTGTATACAGGATTGCCGCCCGCTGCCGCATAGCTCACCATGCTTGGATATCCAGTTGTGCCATCAAAGTAAAACGCATAATCTATATTTGCAACTCCGCCGCCAGCAGGATAATAATTACCCCAGGGAGTGTTTGGAGCGAGGCCCTGTAGTGCAAATGCGGTAGACTGTACTGTGGCATCTGGGAATGTTAGGCCACCAGGCAATGCTAAGTTAGCACCAGAGAAGTTCCAGCTACCTAGCTGTCCTGTGCCGTCTCCGTAGGTTGAAATAGCCAATGTACCGTCTGGACTCAGGGTGATACAGCTAGAATACATTCCACTGGAATATAAACTTGTTAAACTGGTTGGATTACCTGGGCCGCCATCTAGGCCAGTCCAACCTTTGCCAGCAAAACCTAAGCGTCCATTACTTGGCAAATATAGTTCACCATCTGTACCAAATGTCCAGTTGTATTGACTATGGTTTGTACTGACTATGACATTGCCTAGTCCAGCTGGGGCAAAAATGTTACCACCATTGGCAAACTCAACGGCTTCGCCTGCGGCACTGACAAATATTTCTCTATCTTCTTGGTATGTATTGCCCTGTATGATCAAGTTACCTGTAACGTATACGTTACCTGGAGTAGTCAACGTACCATCTGTGCCAAAAGTCCATCCGGCCAGATCGCTATAGATGGTACGATCTGCGATGCTTAGGTTGCCTAGGTATGTATTTGGTGCCGGCACTACTGTAGGGCTTGCATCCACCCAGGTAGATTCGTTGTAGATGTACAAGCGACCATCTTCTGTGCTGTACCATACATCGCGATCAGTACTGCTAGGTGCTGTATTACCCACACTGACTACTGTACTTAGAATATTTCTGTTGTTACCGTAGTAGTTGATAGCAGGGTTATTGGCATTGGGTAATGTTATGTTACCATCTGTACCGAATCTCCAAATTTCAGAGGCACCCGCACCAATTTCTACGCCAAGACCGTTATCTAAGTTAGGCAGTTTAACATAATTACCATCATCACCAAAGAATAAATCTACGGTATTACCATAATCTGTTGGAGCAATATGAAAATGGCTTGCTAGTCCCGGAAGTTCAATATCAGCACCAAACCTAACACTACCACGATTAGTAATCATGGTGATACCATCTGGGCTGACTATTTTTCCACTTGATGGTAGTGTTAAATTACCATCTGTGCCAAAGGCCCAAGTCTTAAGGTGTCCACTATCTGTACCGCTGGTAATGTTAACCGGACCGTAAGAGTTGTTTAGTTGTAGAGGATCTGATGTGCCATTAGCAGGAACGATTACTGCGGCAGTAGCGGCAGTTGACAAGTTGGCATTCTCGATGATAATACCGTTTAGGTCATAAATTGCATCACCAGTAAATCCAATGTTGCCAGTGTTTGCAGCCGAGCCACCACCAATGCTGTTGCCGTTAATAGTTAAATTGCCGTTTTGGTCAACACGTAAGGCAACGCCAGCGATATAAATTGTATCACTGCCTACATATAAATTGCCCCATTGGTATGTTGGACTACCTAGATTGTATGCTAAGTTTGCCTGGGGGATTAAGTCTCTAAACTGTACTTCGCCGCCAATTATACTGTCGATGTACGATGTATTATTACCCACCAGTGTATCTAAGCTGGATAAGTGTGTATCTTGTATAGCGGCATTGGCTAACAATGTATTAATGTTAGCAACAAAGGTAGCATCAATGCCAGTAATAGTGCTAATACTATTTGTTAGTGTTTGAATCTGTGAGTATGTGGCAAGAGTTGCCATACCGCCGGCAGTTACACCATCTTGAATACGTATAGTTTGTAATCCCGTGTCTACTAATAGTTCACCTAGTGGACCGGTGTATGTGCTAGCCGCGGCTGTATTGCCACGCTTCATTAAAATTCGAGATATATTAATATTTGCCATATTAGATACTTCCACCATCCATAGTGTACGAAGTGGATCCAGGAACTGGCTCTGATTCAGAGTAATATGCTGGCAATACTTCTAAATCTAAAGGAACCCCATAATTATCATCAATGTATAATGGTTGTGTAGTATCTGACGAAATTAACGTAGTCTTAAAAGTTAGCTTATAGAAACGTTGTTCTAAACTGTCGATAGTTGTTTGATCTAGGATAAAGCTACCTAGTCCTTTGGTAATATCTGCAAAAGTTACAGCATAGCTATTAACAGTTAATTGATTTGTTGGATCCTGTATATCTGCTTGAACAGTATAGCCAGTAAGATTTACCGCTTTCTGGTCTTGGTTGCGGATAATAACTTGAATAGGGTTGTCTACACCTTGGTAAACTTTAATTGGGCGGCTGTACACTTGGCGATTCCTTGTTGTAAATATCGTAGGGTCAAAAACCTGAACCTCGGCTGTATTTGGGTAAAGATAGGTTTTTACTGTGATCATTTTATAATTTGCTTCATAAGTATAAATAACTAGTGAGAGTTAAAACTCTATCCTATTATATGTTATATTTATCGAACAAATACACAGAATGGTATTACCAAATAATTACTCGGGCACAAGCACGAGTATTATCAACAGATACATACTCAGAATCTCATCATATTATTCCAAAAAGTTTAGGCGGAAGTAATGACTCTGATAACTTGGTTACTCTTACTGCTCGTGAACATTTTATATGTCATTGGCTATTAACTAAAATGACAGGTAGTAAAGATAGATTCAGGATGCTCGGTGCTCTGAGAATGATGCGAGCAGAAAAACACGGACAACAGAGATATAATACTAAAATTACTGCCAGAGTGTATGCTAATCTTAAAGAAGAATATTTTAAATTATATAGCCAACAAACCAAAGGCAAAAAGGTTATGTCCGACGAAGCCAAGAAAAAAATCTCTCTTGCCAAAAAAGGCAAGCCAAGTGAGAAAAAAGGCATACCCACTGGGCGTAAAGTAAATTTTACAGACGAAGTTAAATCAAAAATTTCACAAAGTAAGTTAGGGAAAAAAAGAAAACCCTTTAGCGAAGAAACTAAAGCAAAAATGTCTGCTAGTGGAAAGGGAAGAAAGTTTTCAGATGAACATAAAAGAAAACTATCCGAAGCAAATAAAAAGTATAGAGAATCACAAAAGGATTTAGCCAGAAATGATATTTAATAAATATTGTTAATGGAAGATCACTACAAGCAACTACTAGCACAGTACCCATTCATAAGCTATATTACCTATGGCGGCAACGATTACATTGGTATTATTCAAAACTCGGATGAAGTGATTACAACGATTTACGACTTTGGCCTGCTCAAAGGGGATGAAATCAAGAAAGTTTTCCTAAGTTTAGGGGAAACGTGGTGGTGGGAAAGTAATAGACTTATGCCTATTAATGTGTTTCTTAAAACTGATTGGATTTTGTTTAAAACGTGTCTACGTACTATGAACTCAAAAGACGTAGAAATTAAGATGGGCCCTTATGTGAGCCTAAAAGAAATGGCTACTAAACGTAGTAAACGTAAATCAATTACACTAATCCGCAAGGTTAGTTAGTAAGTTCATATTAACCGCTACTAAATGTGCGTAAGCACAACTATGCGACTGCTTGAATCCATAACTACCATCAGATGGAGTTTCCCAAATAGTCTTAGCAACTTCTTTCCACGGTAATCCTATTAAATGTCTTTTAGCAGGACGTATAATTGCCAAAAACATCATTAATCTAGGAATACTGGTAACCGCTTCGGGCATTTGAATTAATGTTTTATAGTGATTGCCAATGTGTATTAACTTTCCGCAGAACTCGGGATCATACAAACTAGCCCAATCAGGTTCTTGTTCAATTAATTCTTGTAAATGTTGTTCACTCTTTATCTGCGTATATAATGATACGTTCAGGAAGTCCAACTTCATATAACCACGTTCTTCTGCCGCTTCGTAATCAATGCTGGCTTGGCCAGTAAATGGATCGGTAGGAATCGCTGTTGGGTATACTCCTGTGTTATGTTTGATTAACCGTCCGTTACGCAGTATACTAGCTGGTGTAGTTTTAAGAACCGCCAGAGCTTGATCTCTATCGGGAAAATCAATGTCAATGTCCGACCGAAACTTCATAGGTTTGCTTTCTGTAATATGTCCTTAACCCACTCTGTATCGGCCATGTAATCTTTAAATTTACGTTGCCAATGCTCAGGATCAATCCACTGTATAATCATCCCAACTTGTTCTTCATGTAAGTCATCCAAGAACGCAACTCCTGAATCACAGTTAAAAATAACCCAAGGGCTAATGCGACCGGTAGCGATATGATGACAAATACGATTAGTGTTACCATACCTAAAATAATCATTAAAGCCGTTTTTAAGTTCTGGATGATCGTCTGCATAGTCTTGCATTTCCTTTAACGCACGTTCTAGTGCATCTTGTACTGCTTCTCTGCGTAGGTATTCGTGTAGGTATGTGGCATAAAACTCATCCTTGCACCAATAGTCTAGTTTCTTATTATTCTTTAATAGCCATTCCATAAAAGCCGGTGGATTAATGCCACGAATACCAACCATGTGGCGCCCCCACTTAACAAAAGCATTGTAGTAAGGCGATTTAATAAAGTCTTCGTATGACTTTAATTTAGCTGATCCTTGCGTCATTTCATAAAAACGCAGATAAGCACGAAGTCCTAACTGTACACCTGTTTCTTTTTCTTGTTGCCAGCGACGCTTAGGTTCGCAAAGATGCACCATAAGGCTTGACTCCTTACGGAATTCCTTTTCACAATAACGACATTTATAAGTCGGACTTAATTCGTTTGTCATCCCACCCAAGTTCTCTTGCCATGCGTTTAAGATCGTCTGTACCATTTATATCCGCTAATAGTTTAATGTCATCTTCTTTAAGATGTGGGTATAGTTTTCTTAAAAAATTTATAGTTTTATTACCTGTTGTTTTCTTTGGTAAGCCTAGCCAAGGATGGTATTGATTTCCCATACCCGGACTTACGGTTGTAGCCAATAACCAATGTAGCTTTTCGTGCTCTTTGGCACTAACGTCAAAGAAATGCTTGTTTAATTTGTCATTACAACTTATTACATAGTATGCTTGTAAGTCTGCGCCGCCTTGTACTGTAGCACCCCAACGAATCATCATGTATCCATTAAACTCTTTAAGTTCAGCATCTGTTAATCCGTCATAGAAATCTCTGCGCTTACCATCTAGGGCGGCCATCTCACGTTTGATATCTAATGCTGGGGGTTTTTTAGCTTTTTTTACTTCACTCATCTTTGACTTTTTGATTATTGCGACGTTCTTGTACTGTTAATTTATCTTCGCCTTTACGGGCCCGGTTATGTCTTGGATTCCCGCACAATGTACAATGTGGCTGACCACAATCCATTGCATGATGTTTAGATAATCTATGCGGCTGGGCCTCATCAATGCGCTTACTTGCCGTGCCAAAATTCTTATGTGCCTTGATAATATTAAGTTGTTTCTTAATTGCTCTCCACGCACGATGTAATCGTGTACCGTGTTTGATTTTATCTTCTTCTTTGCTCATACTGGGTGCCAATCTGGAGGTAAAGTTTTAGGATCCTTGCTTAGTTCGTATATAACTATAACACGATCTATAGCTTCTTGTAAAGCAGGAGTTCGCTCGGCTGTAGTAAATATGTCCATCCATACACTACGGTCACGTTCACGTAGTATTTCGGCTTCTAAGTCTGGTGCTAGTTTGTGTAATACTTGTTCTGTTGAACCCGATTTTCGTTTGTATACGGTACGACCACCATCTGGTGATTCATATACATCGTAGGAAGTAATTTGACTAGCCTTATATGCAGTCATATTACCATACTTTACCGTAGTCTACTACCTCACTTTGGCGACTGATGTCTTTGATAAAGAAAGCACACATGGGTTGCTCGCCTTCAGTTAAGGGAATGGCCAACATCTGTCCAGGTTTGAGTTTGGGGAAATACCATTTAACGTCTTGATAAATGTCTACAATTTCTACAGGATGAAACTCAGGTCTAAAACTGGTCAATGGATTAAATGTAAAAACACTAAACCCACGATCATTGATACTGGTTAGTGGTACTACTTCTAAGTCACCAAAGTCGGGTTCGCCAATTAAGATTTGCCAATCTACAGGCATACGAATAGTATTTTCACCAATCTTTAATACTAGTGCTGGACTATTAAATGATTCTAAAAATATTAAAGGAATATAAAAATAGTCGGGATCTTTAGGATCACTATTGTCAAGTACGCAAAAACGCACTTCATCTATTTCCTCTGGAATTTGATCCATTGGGTATGCTGTGTTATCTAAGGTTAATATACGCAGAATTTTCTCCTTATTGCATAAATAAAAGTGCTAATCGCGACGCTACCAACATCCACTAGCTCTAACAGTTAAAAAGGAACTATCAGCTTATGTATTTACAAAACAAATATACTATATATTATAATAACATCATTCAACGAGCAAAGTCAAGAGATTTATCAGATGAAACATATACAGAAAAACATCACATTATACCTAAAAGTCTAGGCGGTAATAATTCAATGTCTAATTTAGTAAAACTAACTGCAAGAGAACATTTTGTATGTCATTTATTACTGCCTAGAATGCTCGATGGTTTAGCGAAAAGAAATATGACTTTTGCTATATGGTCTATGCTCAATCGTGATCATTCAAAACAACGGTCTAGGCATAAAGTAAATTCACACACATATCAAAGACTTAAAATTCAAGTTGCCAACGCATCATCTCAATTACACAAAGGTAAAATAGTTTCAGCTAAAACTCGTGCTAAACAATCTGCTAAAGCAAAAGGTCGAGTCTCACCAAATAAGGGCAAGGTATTGTCGGAAGAACAAAAACAAAAAATGCGTGATACTATTGCAAAAAATGGTCGCATCATTAAACCAGAGACTGTTGTTAAAATTCTAGAAACTAGAAAACACTATCGGCATTCAGAAGAAACCAAACAAAAAATAAGTGCAGGAAATAAAGGTAAAACTGTTGTAATATCAGAAGAAACCAAACAAAAAATATCATCATCTCTTAAAGGAAGAGTTTCTCCTAATAAAGGCAAACCATCGCCAATGAAAGGAAAACAAGCATCTGCTGAACTAATACAACGGTATAAAGATGGGCATAAAAATAGAGAAATTTTAACTTGTTTGCATTGTAGTAAAACTATGACAAAACAAAATTATAATAGATGGCACGGAGATAATTGTAAAAACAAATAATTATTGCCACTGTGCTTTCTCTATAGTAAAGGGGTAGTTTGCTTCTTTGTAGAACTGTTTTCTTTTTGTTAGATGCCGTTTGGCAAACTTACAGGTACTGGTTATGTCCCAGATCTGTACGAAGTCTTTGTCTTCCGCCTTGCGGATGCCACGACCGATTGATTGGATGACGCGAACAAAAGACTTACCGGGCTCAATAAGCACAAGATTAAAAATGCGAGGGATATTAATGCCCACAGCAGCAACAC
>Ga0208741_10000755_pt1 | contig 14363 bp, 7 predicted proteins | sample CryBogCBE03Jun09_FD_184576 | JGI IMG/M metagenome (GOLD analysis project Ga0208741, IMG submission 184576) | Freshwater microbial communities from Crystal Bog, Wisconsin, USA - CBE03Jun09 (SPAdes) | ecosystem: Environmental > Aquatic > Freshwater > Lake | place: Crystal Bog, Wisconsin, USA...
GACCAAACGCTCGTTGCCCAACAACTTTCTTGTTTTCTGTTTCCATCTAATTACATAAATAAACAATCCTACCAACGGAATAAGTGCTGCGAGGCCGTATAAAAATTCTATGTTTTGAAAACTTAGCAAATTATATAATTGATAATTGACAGTTGATAATTGATTACTCGATAATAGCTATGGGTTTAATTATCCATTATCAATTATTTTCTACCTCTTCCCTTCAAAGAAGCCTTCCTTTTTGAGGATTCCTGTTAGGATATTCATTCTAGCAGTTACTAAATCTGCATTATGTTCTCCTTCCAGGTTGAGGACAAAGAAATAGGGGTGACGATTTTCTTCTATCCAGCCAACAATCCAACCAATGCTTTTGCCATCTTCTTTGTAACCCAAACCTGTTTTGTAGTATAATTTATAATTGGCATTGTCTTCTCGCAACATCACCTTCTTTACTATCTCTTGTGTACGTTTTTGGAAACCTAACTGATTGAAATATAACTTCTTTACTAACCCCAATTGCTCATCGGGGGTAACTTTTAGGCTATTGTCAAGCCAGAAACTATCTACTCTGTTACCTATTTTTTTATTGCCATATTTAATGCTGTCCAACCATTGTTGCATGGTGTCTTTTCCAATCCGTCTTGCCACTTCCTGATAGTAAGGTACGCAAGAAACCTTGAATGCTTCCGCCATCGTAAGGTCTTTGTTCCATTCCTTAATGGTATCGCCATTATCGTGTTTACGAACAATACCGTCCCACTTTATTATCATTTTTTCATTCACAATCCTTCCTGTTTCAATGCCTATCAGCGAACTAACAATCTTAAAAGTAGAGGCAGGCAAGTAAGCGCTATCCTTATAACGACTAAGGTTGTAAACGGTAAATTGACCCGTACCATTATCATACAATGCAAAGCAACCATCTACTTTGCTGCTATCAAAAAAGCTTTTAAGGCTATCTTCCTTAGTGACATTGTTTGGGGAACAAGCTCCAAAGAACAAAAATATTAGCAAAATACACGCTGCGAATAACCCATTACTCCATTTCATTCTACACATTTTAGTGGCCACAAAAATAACTGTTTAACAAGTCTTACCGCATACCGTTCACCAATGTAATTTAATTAAAGCGAGTAAGTAAATTGCAAATAAGTGCAATCACGGTTCACGGTATAACGATTAACTGTCAATTGCATTACGATTTCTCCCCTTCAAAATAGTCCATTTTGTGTTTAAACAATACATTGAATGTAGTGAGCGATCCATATATGCGAGTTATATATTGTTGCATGTTCACCTTATCTTCATCTGTCAGTTTCTCGTGACTATTAATGCGTTGTTCCAACACACGAAGCCTATCACGTAGCATTACTATCTTATGAAAGAACACATCTATCGGTACTTCTTTTTCCTTCAAAGTGTCCGACCCAGGTTTCATTACCAGCATACCGCCCGTCCACTTATCACCCAAAGGCACTACTTCATTTACGTCGCTCCACACACGCAAAATCTTCATCAAGGCATCTTCGGCTTCACTAAAACTCTCGGCATATTCTGGTTCAATCCTTTCAGTTACTTCGAGGGTAAATTCTTTGTTTACCATCTTCAACCCTTTGTCCATAAAGCATATTTCATATACTCTTTTGTGCAAACGAACCACAACACCTTCCCCAAAAGAAGGATGCACCACCCGGGAGCCAACACCTAATAATTCCATAAATGTCTATTTTAAGATTTGAGATTATCTATTGGTTAGCCGTTTCCAGTTGCTCGTATTCGAAAGTTATACCAACATCTAGTAACAGTAACTTGTAACCATTTTGCTGCGCAATGCTATTAATTTGTTTGGATAATGAATGTGAAAATTTTGGACAGAAAGATTCTTGCCAATTTCAAGAGAGAAGACTCGTGTAAAAGAAGGAAATTCTTGTTTCTAACCAACCAAACATTAAAGCCAGCTTTGTCAACAAAATCCAATCGCTTCAGGATATAAATTAAAAAACAAGTTGCCCTGAAATTAAAATTTCAGGGCAACTTGTTTATCTAATACAATTCAAAACATTATTTAACCAAAAGCTTTATCGGGTTATATCCCTTTATCTTTAGAACATAAATTCCAGCCTCTGGCTTTATTGGAAGGTTTACCTCTGCTGAATTGCCTTGCGATACAATGCTTCTGCTAAACAATACATTACCAGTAATATTTACTAGTTGAACATCATTTTGCCCAACAACAGCTTTTCCAAAATTGATTGTGAACCTAGATCCATTCAACGGATTTGGATAAACTGAAACACTGTTATTCTTAGCTGCTATAGTTACTGATTTCACAGCAAAAAATTGCTTTTTACCATCGTTATCTATTTGCACCAAGCGATAATAATTTATGCCAGTTACAGTGTGTTTATCAATTACTTTATAACTATTATTGGATGAATTGTTAACTGTAGCAATGGCGGTAAATATGATACCATCAGTACTTTTTTCAAGAACAAAACGATTATTATTTAACTCGGCAGCAGTTTTCCAGGCAATGGAAATAGTACCATCGGAAAGTAAACTGGCAGTATAGCTAGACAGTGAAACGGGTAATGCGCCGCAAATAGAACCAGCAGTATAACTAATAGGTGTGGCAATAGAGTTGCGTTCGCCACCTGCAGGAACTTGATAAGTAAAATAAACACTGATAGGCGTGCTGTCAGCAACAGTTTGTGTATAGGTAAAATCCTGCCCTACTGCTGTCATGGCATATCCTGGATAGCCGCCCGAAACACCTTGTCTAGCATATATAAATACATAAGAACAACCAGCAATTGGAGCCAGAGGATGAAAGATATAAGTAACCTTACCACCACTACTTTGTACCCTATAGCTAAAGTCACCACTGTTTAGGGTGCCGCAAAAGCCCATACTGTTATCAATATTCACAACAACATTTACAACGGAAGAGATAGAAGAAAGACCATTGTTGTCAAAAGCCTTTGCAGATAGTGTATAGTTACCAGCAGGAACATTGTCCCAGTTGAAAACAAAAGGACTATCCGTTAATTTGCCCAACAATAAAGAACCATTATAGATGTCAACTTCAGTAATCTTACCATTTGCATTCGTATCAACAGCACTAACATTGATAGCAATTGAAGCAGGCTCAGTGAATGCCTCTTTAGTAGTTGGAGAAACAATGCTCACCACAGGAGGCGCGGCAGAAATACCTGTACAATTTGTACCAACAACATAACTATGAGGATTTGCACTAGAGTTGTGTTCTCCGCCACTAGGAACCTGATAGGTAAAGTAAAAACTGATTGAAGTGTCATTTGCTACAGAAAGAGTATAGATAAAATCTGACCCTACTGCTGTCATTGCAGTACCACCATAGCCACCACTAAGCCCTTGCCTTATATAAACAAGTGCATACTGTGACCCAGCTATTGGCTTCAACGGATGCATGGCAATTGTGACTACACCATTTTTGGTTTCTGCTTTGTACTCATAATCTTTGCTAAAAGCGGTACCACAATAACCATCCGTATTTGGTGCATTCACTATTACATTTACAGGAATAGAGGTAGCAGATATTCCACTGCCATTCGTTGCTTTTGCAGTTATTGAATAGCTACCCACTGCAACACCAGTCCAAGTGAAATTGTAAGGACTAACAGTATCTGTACCAATTAAAGTTGTATTATTATAAAATTCCACCTTGGTAATTGTATCATTCACACTTGATGCTGTTGCAGAAAAGCTAATGCTGGCAGGTGCAGTAAAAGCAGCAGCATCTGCTGGGGAGGTGATGGAAACGGTTGGCGCTCCCGCTGCACAAATAGAACCAACCAGATAAGAATGAGGATTGGCAGAAGAATTTCTTTGACCACCAGATGGAACACTATAAGTAAAATAAAAACTAGTAATTGTTCCATCAGCAATTTTTGTAGTGAAAACAAAATCTTTACCAGAAGAAGTCATTCCATATCCTGGATAGGTTCCTGATCCTCCTGTTGCCAGATATATAATTGCCGAAGAAGAACCAGCTATGGGAGCCAAAGGATGAAACTTAAAATAGACTGTTCCTGCATAAGTAAATACTTCGTAACTATAATCACCACTTTGCGCAATACCTGTACAAGGTATAGGAGACACACTCACTAGCAATGGCGCAGAAACAGCAGTATATCCATCTGTTGCGGTTGCTTTTGCAGTAATTGAATAAGTGCCAAAAGACACATTATTCCAAGTGAAGCTATATGGTGAAGTTGTACTAGTACCTAATAGTAATGTATCACTGTAAAAATCTACTTTAGCAATTGTACCGTTAGAATCTGCCGCACTAGCTTCGATTGTTATTGAGCTTGCTGGATTGAAACTACTGTTGCTGGCAGGTGAAGTAATAATTATTGTTGGAAGAATTGGATTCTTTACAGCAATATTCACAGGTGATGAAGTGGTGACTGATCCGTCATTGTCTGTTGCTTTTACTGTGATTACATAATTACCGGGAGCAGCACCTGTCCATGTAACAGAATAAGGACTGGTTGTAGATGTACCCAATAAAATAGTTCCTGCGTAAAAATCCACTTTATAAATAGAGCCATCACTATCATTGGCGGTGGCATTGATTGTAATAGATGCTGGGGTAAGGAAAGTTGTGTCTGATGGAGAAGTGATAGAAACAGTCGGCGCTTTATTCCCAGCAGCTGAAACAAATATGATTACGGGGGCAGAGCTCAATCTATTACCCAAACTATCTTTGGCTACCGCAATAATTGTATCCGTGCCAACTGTAGGATTACTCCAAACATAACTAAATGGTGCTGTTGAGGTTGAATCTAACAAAGTGCTTCCGCTATAGAAAGCAACACTCTTTACATTCGCACTTGTTAAAGTATTAATTGTAACAGATGATGTAGATCCAACTATAGAATCATTTACAGGCGAAGATATTCCAATACTCATCAGAGGAATAGGTGTTTTGCCTCCTGAAAAATAAATATTATCTATATAGAAATCTGCCACACCTGTTGCTGGGTCACCTGCAAACATAAATGCATCATGCAAAGACATTAAATCGATATTTCTCCCAGAATCTGGATTATTGAATGCTGATAGCGGTATAGATACCTGATGCCAATTACCATCCCTAATCAATCCATATTGTTCTACCCCTGCTGCAAAATTTACCCAACTTTGCCAAAATGCAGTAGTAACACCAAACTTAAATTGCCCCTTGTAACTACTCCTAAATTGAAACTTAAGAGATCCTGTATCATAATTACTCAAATTAACGTATCTATTTGAAATCCCAAAACCAAACCAATCATTTGCCTTCGCTTCAACAGCCAAAACATTTTTACCTTCATAAGGAACGGCATTCGAAATATTGGTAAGGTTATTCCAATAATTTAAAGTAGCATCATTGCCTATTATAATAGAATCGGTTAAAGGAGTTGTTTCGGTGTAGACACCAAAATTCCCAGTGCTCGCATGTTGCGTTCCTATATATAAAGAGTCACCTGGATTCTGATATAATTTCACATAGTCTACTAGCATATCTGCGGGAAGTGGTGCTGTTATACCCGAAGCTGAGAAGATGGATGGATAGTTCCCCCCAATAGCCAAGTTCAATAATAGGTAATGAGGCGTATGAAATGCGGTTCTGTTATCTGCTGTAGGGTTGTTGATGTCGAATTTGAAATACAACGTACTATCTATATACATTGAGATATTAGTGCTTGTCCAAACCATTTTATAGACGTGATAATCTGCTGACAGATCCGTGGGATTATCATAACTAGATACAGTATCTCCTTGTGAGCCTCCATTATTCCAGTGCATTGCACCGGTAATATGTTCATTTGCTTTATTGGCAGTTAAAGCAGCTTGCGCACCCATTTCTAATATATCTATTTCTCCAACCTGAGGCCAGACCTCGCCAACAGTACCTAGCGTCCAGAGAGCCGGCCATAGACCACTAGCCACATTTGGCATTTTTATTCTTGCTTCTATTGTACCATACATAAAATGAATACGCCCCTCTGTCTTTATTCTTCCAGAGGTAAAAGAATTACCACCAAAGCTTTCATTCCGGGCTTCTATAACTAGGTTCCCCTTTTCAATTCGCACATTCTCTGGACGACTTGTGTAATACTCCAATTCAGAGTTGCCCCAACCCCAACCAGCAGACCTGTCAGACCCATTGCCAAAATCATAAGTCCAGTTGTTATTGTTTAGGGTAGCAGAGTCAAAATTGTCTTGCCAAACAAGAGTTTGCGCATTTAGGATAGTACTACTACCCGAGAGTAATATATACAAAAGAACAAGGATCAGCTTCCGGTTTTTAAACAGAAGATTGTAGGTAAAAGAAAGTTTGTTCATGATGGAAGCATTTAATTAAAATGAAAAGAATATTGCCACTTGTTTACGGCAACAATTATTGTTTTTGTACCAATCTAGCTTTTAGTTTTATTTGAGTGATACGGCAGAACTGCTTAATAACAATTACCTAATTAAAAAAAGTTACAGAAAACAACCGTTTATATCTAACAATCCAATTAGCAGAAATCAGAAACGTAAAACTATCCTTTATTGTATCAGAACTGAGATTATGCGCACATCATTAATACATCCTGCAACAAAAATTACCAAGAAAAGGCATTTTAGTACTACTATAGTACTACATCATAACTAAAAGCATACTACATCAAATTGAAAACAGATATATTTACACCTCAACGTTGCTAAACGAAATATGAAAAGAATACTACTTCTTATTTGTTTACCCATTTGCTCGTTCTGTCAGAATACTATTGGCTTCCCCGATATAATAAGTTATTCAAAACAAGCGTATAGTGGGGGTCTTCAAAACTGGGATATTAAACAGGATAAAAACGGAATCATGTATTTCGCCAATAATGAAGGTCTAATTTCCTTTGATGGCAAGAACTGGAATCTATATCCCCTCCCAAATAAAACTATTGTTCGGTCTGTAGAAATTGGTCAGGATAACAAGATATATGTAGGGGGACAAGATGAACTTGGTTTTTTCTCTCCAGCAAACAATGGCCGTCTCCAATACCATTCACTTACTCAATTTATATTACCTAAAGACAAATCCTTTGGCGATGTTTGGGATATCGTATCCTACAACAAAGACATTTTCTTTCGATCGCAAAACAAAATATTCAAGTTTGTAAATGAATCTGTTGCTACTTATCCTGCAACTTCAGAATGGACTTTCCTTACAATTTGCAATGGAAGTTTGTATGCCCATGATTTAAGAACCGGGCTTAAACATTTTGAGAATGATAATTGGTCACCTATATTCTCTACTAATGACCCACTGGTAAATGACCCAGTTACTTCGATACTTCCTTTAAACAAAGACAGTGCTATAGTAACGACACTAAAACATGGTCTGTTTTTTCTAACTAAAACAGTAATCAGTCAGCTGAAGTCAACCAATACGCAGTTATTCCAAGATGCACGTGTGTATGCCGCTACAAAAATAAATGACGACTGGATTGCTCTCGCCACAAGTAATAATGGCGTCTACGTAGTCGATTTAAATGGCAATATCATTCAAAGTTTTTCCAAAACAGATGGATTGCAAAACAATAATGTCCTAAGTATTTACCTGGATAATCAAAGTAATTTATGGCTTGGGCTAGATAATGGCATCGACCTCATTACCTACAACAGCGCTATCAAACAAATAAATCCTTTCTTGCAAGATGCCTCTGGCTACACTGCCACCATGTTCAACAATCGGTTATATATGGGTACCTCAAACGGGGTATTCAGTGTAGCTGTTCAGCCAAATACTGACCTGAGCTTTAGTAAAGGCAGTTTTCAACCAGTGAATAATGCCCGTGGACAAACATGGGGACTTTCTGCCATCAATAACCAGCTTCTTTTGGGAAATCATGAAGGTGCTTTCGAAATAAAAGACAACAATGCAATTCCAATCACTACGTATCCTGGTTACTGGAACTTTCTTCCCTTAACAGGTACATTCCCAACAGCACAGGTAATTGCTGGAAACTACAACGGACTGTCATTCTTGAATTATTCTAATGGAAAATTTGAAAAAGCTCTTGAAATTATCCGCGACTTTAACGAGTCTTCCCGTTTTATAGCCATAGACAAGTACGATAACATCTGGGTTTCCCATCCTTATCATGGGATTTTTAGAATGAACAAAAAGAACGATGGCACTTACCACGTCACAAGTTATTCCGACAAAAACGGGCTTCCTTCATTACTGAACAACCATGTCTTTAAAGTGAAAAATGAAGTACTGTTTGCTACAGAAAATGGTGTCTATACATATAATCAACAAAAAGATAACTTTGAGATATCTAACTATTATAATAAAATACTGGGAAACCAAAGTATCCGCTACCTAAAGGAAGATGTTGCTGGAAACATCTGGTTTATTCACGAAAAGACATTGGGTATTATCGATTATTCTGGAAAAGAGCCTGAAGTTATTTACCTACCAGAACTTCACAACAAACTCCTAAGTGGTTTCGAGTTTATTTATCCTATAAATGAAAACAATATTTTCATTGGGGGCGAAAAGGGTTTCTTTCATATCAATTACGAAAAATACAAAAAAAACATCCCAGAACTTAGTGTTCAGGTAAGAGAAGTGCGCATCATAAACAAAACTGATAGCCTTTTATTTGGTGGCTATTTTAAAGATGTAAATGATTTGCAAGTTCAAGATGCAAGCAACAAGCCATCTATAGATCATGATTGGAAAACGATACGCTTTGAGTTTTCTGCTTCTCTGTATGGATATCAATCAAACCTGGAATACAGTTATAAACTAAAGGGATTTGATGACAACTGGAGCGAATGGACCAAACGTACTGAAAAGGAATATACAAACCTACACGCTGGCACTTATACCCTAGAAGTGAAAGTAAGGAATAATTTAGGTAAGGAATCTGCTGTTGCCAGTTACTCTTTCAAAATGCTGCCACCTTGGTATCTTACTCTTTGGGCATATCTATTTTATCTTATTCTTTTTGTTATTGGCAACTATTTAGTTTATCGCTGGCTTAAAAATAAATTCAGGGCACAAAGGGCTAAGTACTTAGCCGAACAAAAGCGCTTACTATACATTCATGACTTGGAAAGATCCAAATCGGAGAGTGAGCTGGTTTCTCTTAGAAATGAGAAACTAGAAAGTGAGATTGACTTCAAAAACTCCGAGTTGGCTTCGTCTGCCATGCACTTGTTGAAAAAAGGAGAACTGTTAACCAAGATAAAAACAGGACTATTGCAATTGATAAAGGAAATGGATAATCCTCATGCCATTACTGAGCTAAAGAAAATGGTGCGAACATTAAATGAAGATGAACACATGGATGAAGAATGGGAAAACTTCTCTAATCATTTCGATAAGGTTCATAGCGACTTTTTGAGTGTTCTTAAAGAACTTCACCCTTCCGTTTCTGCCAATGAACTAAAGCTTTCTGCTTATCTCCGAATGAATTTATCTACCAAAGAGATTGCTCAATTGATGAACATTTCTGTGAGGGGGGTAGAAATAAGCAGGTATCGCTTACGCAAAAAGTTGGCATTGGCTTCAGAAGTAAGCTTGTTCGATTACCTGATTAACATAAAACAAAAGGGTAGGTACGGGAAGAAAGTGTTTAATGGATAGCCCAATTGTCTTCTCCTTTTCAGCGAATCCTCTATTGTTATGGTATCACAGATGTTGGATAGTCAATATTTCTGTTGTATTATCTAGCGTAAAACAATCAGGTTACTAATACCTATTTATCTTGTACACACCTAAAACCCAAGTGCTCCATACCACTGTCTTCTGATGTTTTCATACGTCTGGCAACACGAAAGCCAGAACAATAACTGTCATTACACAAAAAAGATCCCCCTCTGATAGTGCGTTTGGGTATGGTGGGTTCATCTGGGTCGTAACTTGTTTGTGGCCCTTGTGGATTGATGACACCTTCTGGCTCGGCTATGGAATCGTAATAGGTATTGTTGTACAGGTCTGCCGTCCATTCCCACACATTGCCCGCCATATCATACAATCCGTAACCATTGGGTGCATAAGAACCTACGGGGGCAGTATAAAAGAACCCATCTTCCACCGTATTCTTGGTCGGGAATTCCCCTTGCCAATAGTTAGCCTTTTGTTTGCCCACATTCACTGGTTCGTTACCCCAGGGATAGATGTTGTTTTGCAATCCACCCCTCGCTGCAAACTCCCATTCGGCTTCTGTTGGCAACCGCTTACCCGCCCATTTGCAATAAGCAATTGCATCCGTCCAGGCAATATGTACCACTGGGTATTTTTCCTTGCCAACAATATCACTGTCTGGTCCGTGTGGATGTTTCCAATCTGCACCGGGCTTCCATTCCCACCACTGCATATAATCATTCAATCCTGCCACCTCTTTCGGCTGCCTGAAAATCAAAGATGCTGCTACCAGGACACTGTCATCAGGCTTTGGAGTGTCAGGTGGCAGTTGTTTCTTTATTTCGTTCCAATCTGGTTTGCGTTCTGCAATAGTGATATAGTGAGTGGCATTTACAAAGGCCGCAAACTGTTCATTGGTCACTTCGGTGGCATCTATCCAAAAGCCACTGACAGTTACCTTGTGCTTTGGATATTCATCTGATGAAGCCTGATTATTATCCCCGCCCATCATAAACGTTCCTCCCTGCACCCACACCATCCCATCGTGATTGGTGGTCTTGTTCTTTTCCGATTGATTGATGCCTTTTCCAGCCTTTGCCCCAAACCTTTTGGGAAGATTAGATTCACAACAAATCGGTTTCTTCTGCCTGCTACCTGAGAAGGTATCAATGTTTATATTATTTGCATTGGGTATCTGTGCCAATAGATGGCTTGCAATAAGAAAACTTGCTGCCAGTACGAATATCTTTCTGATACGGTTCATTCTTGAATTGTTTGCTACAAAAGTGCGCTAATTGAGAAATTTAAGGGTTATATTTTTAAAATATTAACGCACCAATAAACAATCTTATTCATTCTTCTGGCAGCAATCATCTTTATTGCCTTTGCGCTATGCCTTGCTTTAATGTTTCTATGGATTGCTTCCTCGTATCAGTCAATAAGTTTATAAATCCGTATTGGTGGTTGTATTGTTGCCCGTTTATCAATATCCATTTCAAGAAATTCGCCACTTCTTTGTTAGTATTATCTTGTTTGTACAGCACGTGTACTTCTTCTATCAACAACTTGGGACTGTTTGTTTTCTCTGCATACGCAATCACCTTATCCAATGTGCCATATATCTTCTCATCTTCATCCACCTTTCCATTCTCATTGAAATCTATTGGAACGATGGCGATACTATCTATCAGTTTGCGTGTCTTTAGGTCGTAGATAAAGCCTAGGTTATTATATGATACCCCATTTACATCCTGCTTTACGGCTGCCAACAAATCCTTGTCATCACCTACAACACCCTCACCTTTAATGTCTTTCTGGTCGCTACCAAAATGATTGGCAAACGACTGTGAGGCACAGGCATTCTGCTTGCGCTTGTAAACGGTAAATACGGCATCGGAAGCAATGTTGCTGGTACTTGTCTCACCAAAATAAACCTGTTTGAATGTGGCATCGTTAAAGCCTTTTTCTTGTAAGGTAGCAACATCGGCACGGCCACTGTTCACCACTGGCAATTGCACATACCTGCTCAACGTAATGGCCGTCTTGCCCGCTTTTATATCCGTCGGCGCCAATCGGTGCGATACGATGGATATATCCACACTATCGGCTGGTTGCCTGCTGTTCAGAATGAAATGCACGTCAGGATGTTGCTTGGAATATTCATCTATCCACTTCTGGAATAAGGGATAGGTTAATCTTGTTCCTGCAATACGTATGGTCTGCGCATTGGTTTGCAAACCAGAAACCAAGACCCCTACGAGGGCGATGGTGCTAATGATTGTCTTTTTCATGTTGTTTAATCTAATTGATTTGATGTAATTATTATGCGCTTATCTCAAATGGAATACCTGATAAATCTGCTGATACTGTCCATTATCTGGATCCAATCCATATAACCGCCTTGCATACCCCTCTGCAGCCTGTGTTTGTTTACTGTTTGCATAAGCGAATATGATGGCATACAACAACGATTCGTCGTTGGGTTGTAGTGCCAAGCCCTTTTGTAAAATGCTTACCGACTTGGCAATGTTTCCTTCCTGCTGCAAGAGCAAACCATAATTGTAATAAAGCCTTGTATTGTGTGAATGAAGGTTTACCGCCTTCTCAAAAGCAGCCTTAGCCAACGCTTCCTGTTTCATCTCCACATACAAAAGCCCGATGCTATGCCATGCATCATCATTCTTATCATCAATCTTTACAACCAGCTGTAATGCAGCAATCGCTTCCTCATTCTTGTGTTCTGCACTGTACACTGTTGCAAGGCTAAGGCGGGCAAGGCTTGCGAGGCTATCCTTTTGCAAAGCCCTCTTGTAGAAACGTTCTGCTTCGGGCAGGTTATTGTTGGTATGGTAATAATCACCAATCAGTATATTCCCATGGGCAAAGTCTGCCTGATACAGCAAATGATTTTCCAACTCACCCTTCGCCTGTGACAGTTGAGCCTTATATTCTTGTGGCACATCCGCATCGGGGATGGTCTGTACTAAGGAAGCTGCCGCTATCCGCACTGCCCTTACTTTATCATTCAAAAGGGGCAATGCCTGTTGCAACCAACGCTCTGCCGGATGGTTCTGCAAACTTCTCAGGGCTTCATAACGCACCTGCGCATTGGCATCTTTCAGGCAGGCAAGCAGGCCATTGGTACTGTTACCCGTGCCTATATTACCCAAATAATTAGCGGCGGTGGCATGTATGATGGCAGGCACAGAAGTATCAGATAACAACTTCAAGAGGTGTCCTTCGCTTCCCTCATTCAGCAGGGAACCTGCTATCAGGTCTTCGGCAAAGTGATACTTGCGCTTGCTTCCATACCATTTGTCCACAGCACTTGCCGCCCATGTTGCCGTCTTGTCCTTGTGACAATTGTTGCAGGCATTGGGCGTGCCATACTTAACCGACAGATCTGGCCGCGGCACACGAAAACTATGGTCGTGCCTGATGTCATTACCCATATAGGTCGATGCCGGCATGTGACATCCCACACAGGTACTGCCAGTTGTGGTCTCTGCATGAAAGGTGTGTGCAGGCGTATTGTAACTTGGCGCATGACATTGCAAACAGACCTGATTGCCCGTGAGGTATAGCTTACCAGAATGCGGGTTGTGGCAGTTGTTGCAACTCACATTGTGGGCAAACATCTTGCTTTCCAGAAAGTTGGTGTAGTTATAATCCTCATCACGCATCTGCCCATCGGCATAAAAACGCTCGGTAGTGGGAATGGCAGGAATGTAATTATCCAAGAATTCACCGCTGTTAATCTTATTAGCAGAGATATTGGTTTTAACGGAATGACACGGTGCACAGGTCTGTACGTGTTCCAATGCCGATGAGCTTGGGCTAATATCAAGATACGAATGTGCCACCTTGTTACCTTGTTTGTAGGCATCACTCTGGATGTAGGTAATGTGGTGTTTTCCTGCGCCGTGGCAAGACTCACAACTAACGTTTATCTCGTTGAAAGTGGTATGATAGGTATCCGAATTGATGTCGTATTTCTTTTGTAGGTTGGTACTATGGCATTCCGCACACATCGTGTTCCAGTTTTGGGCATTTCCAGTCCAATGCAGCCAATCGCCCGCAGGTATCTTCTTACCCGCATACTGATGGAACCATTTCTTCTGTCTCGCATCCCAACTTAGCCTGGTTGCCTGTAGCTTTCCCGCATCTGTCTCTATCAGATATTGCTGCAACGGGAAGTAACCAAAGGTATATTTCACCTCATAATCATGGTTCTTGCCATCCGCCCCTTCGGTATTGATGATGTACTTGCCATCCCGTTTGGAAAACGAGGATGTCACCCCATCTGCATGAAAGGTGGCGCCATTAAAGTTACCTTCTACCGTACTATCATTTGGTAATTGCATAGCCTTAAAATGATCTGACTGTTTCCAAAGATTATACTCCCCCTGATGACATGATTTACAAGCCTCATTACCCACAAATTCATTTGGTTCTTTTGCAATTGCATCTTCCTTAGAAGACTTCGGACTGCAATAATCAAACAGGGTGACCGTAGCAATACCAAGCACAATCAAAATTAATAAAGTGGTGGTTTGTTTATTAATGTGGGGAAGTGTCATAAATGATAAATAGCAAGTAAGATACAAAAGTAACTGCTAATGACAGCCAATAAGGAAACAAATACTCAGAACATAAATCCCTTCATAACTGCCCATTGGTAATTGATAGATTA
>Ga0208741_10000756_pt1 | contig 14351 bp, 13 predicted proteins | sample CryBogCBE03Jun09_FD_184576 | JGI IMG/M metagenome (GOLD analysis project Ga0208741, IMG submission 184576) | Freshwater microbial communities from Crystal Bog, Wisconsin, USA - CBE03Jun09 (SPAdes) | ecosystem: Environmental > Aquatic > Freshwater > Lake | place: Crystal Bog, Wisconsin, USA...
CATTTACATTATTGATAATTACCTCATTGCCAATAATCTGGTGTGACAAATAATTTACGTTATCAATACATACATTGTCGCCAATATCCGAACTGATGATGGTAGAATTATACAGCCCTACTGGCACTTTCAAATCACTGAAGTCGAGGAAGAAAGGTTCTAGCTTACTGATCCGAACCAAGCCATAGAACTTACAATTCTTAACCAAAGAGGGGTTGAAGAAGTCGGAAACGAAGATGTTATTCCAGTTATCACTCGTATTATTATTGCGAACAAGGCCTTCTATCTCAAAGGCTGTTAAATGTCTGTAAACAATACCACTCCTATTCTGCAGGTTACGATATAAATATTCATCTTGTCCTTCCTTAAGGTATTCATCAGGGATAAAACCATATCCCAACTGACTGATGGGCGTTTTAACGATAGCGTTCTGGGGCATAAAACCTTATTTAATTAACCAACAAGCAATCTATATAAAAAACTGTACCGAAGAGCAAGTTTTGTTTCTCAATGCTTTTCGGTACAAGTTTGCAGATTTATTTATTCAACTGTTACACTCTTGGCAAGATTTCTTGGCTTATCAACATCAAAGCCTTTTGCCACACCAACATAATAACTCAACAACTGTAAAGGAACAACGCTTAACAAAGGGGCAATCACCTCATCGGTATCAGGCACAAACATGGTGTCATCTGCCATTGTTGGAATAACAGAATCGCTGAAAGTTGCAACGGCAATCACCTTACCCTTCCTTGCCTTTATTTCTTGTACATTACTCACTATTTTCTCGTAGTATTTATCCTTGGTAGCAACAAATACGACTGGCAAAGTTTCATCCACCAATGCAATAGGACCATGTTTCATTTCGGCAGCGGGATAGCCTTCGGCGTGTATGTAGGAAACTTCTTTCAGCTTCAAAGCCCCTTCCAATGCAACAGGGAAATTATATCCACGACCCAAGAACAAGAAGTCGGTTGCATCTTTATATTTCTTTGCAATACGCTCAATATTAGTTGTATCAATCAATATCTCTCTTACCTTTTCTGGTATTGCTTCCAATTCTTTTATCAGTTCCATATACCTTACTTCGGTAATTGTACCCTTTGCATAAGCAATTTTTAGTGCCATCATACCCAGCACCGCCAACTGCCCTGTAAATGCTTTTGTACTGGCTACCCCAATTTCAGGGCCACTGTGTGTGTACGCACCAGCATTGCTTAAACGGGCAATACTACTACCTACCGCGTTCACTACACCAAAAATAAAGGCGCCTTGTTCCTTGGCATTCTCCAATGCAACCAATGTATCGGCAGTTTCACCACTTTGAGAGATGGCGATAATCACATCGCCTTTGTTGATGACAGGATTACGATACCGGAATTCACTAGCATATTCTACTTCTACATTGATGCGACATAAATCTTCAAACAAATATTCTGCTACCAATCCTGCATGCCAGCTCGTGCCACAAGCCACCATCACAATACGTTGTGCATTCTTGAAAACATCAATGTTATTGTCTATTCCACTGAGGTTTATTTGTCCAGTATTAGACAACAACCTTCCACGCAGACAGTCGAAGATGGTATCTGGCTGTTCGTGAATTTCCTTCAGCATAAAGTGTTCATAGCCACCCTTTTCAATTGCTGCCAGTTCCATATCGAGCTTAGTAATGAATGGTGTTTGTTTTTCATTACCTAGATTCTTCAACACCAGTTCATCTGCTTTTACAATCGCAATCTCATAGTCATTTACATAAACTACTTCCTTGGTATATTCAATAATGGGGGAAGCATCACTAGCCAGAAAGTGTTCACCTTTGCCAATACCAATCACCAACGGGCTTCCTTTACGGGCAGCAATGATTGTTTCGGGATCATTTTGATCAATCAATAAAATACAATAAGCCCCTACTATCCTCTTCAAGGCAATACGCAAAGCAGCCTCAAGTGAACAGTCGTTATTTTTCTTGATATCTTCAATAAAGTTGAGTAGTACTTCAGTATCGGTATCACTCTTAAAAGTGTATCCTTTCTTTAATAAATCATTTTTAATGGGCACATAATTCTCAATGATACCATTATGTATCATTGCAAATTCGCCACTATTACTTACGTGAGGGTGAGCATTGCGGTCACTCGGTTCGCCGTGGGTAGCCCAACGGGTGTGACCAATGCCGATGTGTGCACTTAGGTTTTTATCTACCACTTCGTCCTCCAACTCTGCAACTTTGCCCTTCTTTTTATATACTTTTAGCTTTCCTTCATCTATCAGTGCTACGCCACTACTATCATAACCCCTGTATTCCAATCTTTTCAATCCTTTGATAATGACAGGATAAGCCTGTCTTGGACCGATGTAACCAACTATTCCACACATAGAAAATATTTATTTAACAATTTAAAATACCTTTATTTTGATTCATTATTAACACAAAAATAGGCGAACCTGATGCTTACTTCATTCGACTTCACAAAAAACCACACTTTAGAAAACGAAAGGGTAAAACTTATTCCACTTGATGGCAATAATAGTACCCATTTATTGCACTTTTCAATAAATGAGCCAAATATTTGGCGCTACAGCTTGGTTCCTGTTGCAGGCGAAGAGAATTTTAAGAAATATGTAGCATCTGCACTACTATCAAGAGACCAAAAAACAGCGTATCCATTTGTAGTTTTCGATAAAAAATCGGGTGAATACGCTGGCAGTACCAGATTCTATGATATTCAACAAAACAATCTAACGCTTCAATTGGGCTATACCTGGTATGGTGCCAACTTTCAGGGAACGGGGCTGAATAAGAACTGTAAATTTTTGCTGTTGCAATTTGCCTTCGAAACAATGGGAATGGAAAGAGTAGAGTTTAGGGCCGATAAAAACAATCAGCGGAGCATTGCGGCTATGAAAAGCATTGGTTGTACGATTGAAGGCATCCTTAGAAGCAACGTGCCGAATGCTGAAGGAGGCCGTAGGGATAGTATTATTTTGTCTATCCTAAAAAAGGAATGGGATGCTGGCATTAAAGCTCATTTATTGGCTAAAATTTAGTCTTTTAACTCATATTCCCAGTCGATATCGAATCCAAAAAAGACTTTTCGCAGTTGATGACGTAAATAGTCTTTTTGGGACTGATAAATAGACATCTACAGACCATCTTTTATTGTTATGCTACGGTTTATTAAATACCATAACCCTTCCTAAAGCCTCCTCTCTTTTCTTTGGGATTTAGATCACCCAAAAAATAAACTTTAAGATAATAGCGTATTAACCAATAAATACCTTTATTTTAGCAAAAGAATATTTTCTTTTCCCCCTAACTCCTCTTTTTTTCGGTTCACAGGTTTTAAAAAAAGTCTAATAAAGTTTTGCAACGAGCCTTAGTTTTCGTTGTTTGGCTCTATCAGTCTTTAACAATATTTTTAAATGATTAACGCAGAACTCTATAATAACTATCATGGATACGATTCTTGATTTTTTGAAAAAGCTTTTTGATGCCAGCGATTTTATGCCCCGTTGGAAATGTGGCAGATGGAATGAAAGCACAGGTTGGATTTATATTTTATCAGACATAAATATCGGCATCAGTTATCTAGCGATTCCGCTGATGATCTTTTTCTTTGTGAGAAGAAGAAAAGACATTCCGTTTGCAAAAGTCTTTGTCCTTTTCAGCTTTTTTATCATCTTCTGTAGCTTGTCTCACCTTGCAGACGCTATCATGTTTTGGCATCCGCTTTACCGATTCAATGCCATCATCCTACTAATAACAGCCCTACTTTCTTCGGCAACAGTCCTTGTTTTATATAAAGTATTGCCCGAGGCACTTCACTTTAAATCCCCGACTCAACTACAAAAAATAATAGATGAACAAACGCAAGCTTTAAAGGTATCAAACAAGAAACTGAGAGAAAGTGAACAGCAATTTAAGGCGCTGATAAATAATAATCCCGATATCATAATGATGATTGGCAAGGACTTGAAATATAAATTTATAAATGAATCCCTAGGGTTAATTACAGACAGGGATATTGAAAAGTATATTGGCAAAACACCGATGGAAGTATTGCCGGAGAGCGAGACAAACAAAGCCTTTTTTATAGAAAGCCTGCAAGGGGTATTTGCTACTGGCAAAGGCGCACACTATGAATTGAAGACCAAAACAGACCGAAAAGGAGACGCTTATTTTGATATTAGTATAATTCCATTGCAAGATGAGAACGGTGAGGTGAACAATGTGCTTACGCTTAGCAAAGACATTACACTGATAAGAAACAATGAGCAACAGCTTATTTCTACAATTGACAGGTTGGAGAAACTATCCAAGCGACTGGAATACAAACGCAATGTGTTACAGGATTTTGCTTACATAGTGTCCCACAATCTTCGCTCACCAACAGGCAACCTGATGTCGCTGCAAGACGTCTACAGGCGCACGACCGACCCCGAAATGAAAGAAGAAATTCTTACCAAGTTCTTTGCAGTAGCCGATCAGTTGTCCAACACCGTACAAAATCTAAGTGAGGTAGTAAACATCAATCAAAGCTTAGAAGTGCATCGGGACGAGCTACGGTTCGAAACTGTATTGCAGAATTTGATTACGAGCCTGAGCGAACAAATTACAGCCTCGAAGGCAGTGATCACCTACGATTTCTCTGAGTGTGAGCAAATAAGTTATCCAAAAATGTATCTGGAGAGTGTGCTATTAAATATGCTGACAAATGCGATTAAATATGCCTCACCAGATAGAACGCCAGAGATTTCATTTGTTTCTCATAGAGCCGCAAGTGGTCTTATTTCTCTTGAATGTAGTGACAATGGATTAGGAATAGATTTGAAAAAGTATGGTGGCAAAGTCTTTACACTCAACAAAACCTTTCACAATAACCCAGATGCGAGGGGAATTGGATTGTTTATCACAAAGCATCAAATCAGATCTCTTGGTGGCAGTATAACAATAGAAAGCGAGCCAAACAAAGGGACAAAATTTATTATAAAATTTAATGAAATAGAAGTATTATGATTAAAAATAAAATTGACAGTGTATGTATTATAGATGACGACCTCATCTATCAGTTTCTTGCAAAGGAAGAGATTACATACACTAACCTTGTGAGCAAGGTAATGTTTTTTGATGATGGGGCACAGGCCATCAAGTATATAACTAGTAAACTGGACACTAGTGATATTGCCCTTTTACCTGATGTTATATTTCTAGACATCAATATGCCCATAATGGATGGATGGGAGTTTCTGGAAGCTTACCTGCCACTCAAGCCACGCATAGGCAAAAACATTGTCATCTATGTTGTTAGTTCCTCTATCGACATGCGCGATCTGGACAGGGCAAGAAACATTAGTGCTGTCAGCGACTACATCATTAAACCTATCTCCAGCAATAGATTGGTAAGCATATTTACTGAACTACTGAGCTAGCATTGATGTGAGTTTTTTATGTCTTTTGAGTTTCTTACCGTTTGGGTAAGTGTATATTGATACGAATGTCTTCTATTTGCATCAAATAATTACACTATGCTAAAAGAGATTTTGAAAGACAGCATCATTAAAGAGTTAAAGCTTATCAAACGTTTAAGTACTAAAGTGCCTACAGATTCATTGGACTTCCGTCCAAAGGAAAACGCAAGAAGTATTATTGAATTGCTTCAATACCTAAGTGGTGCAGGCACCGGAATGCTACTATTCTGGCAAAGTAATGAAACAGAAGCACGTCCTTTTCTGATGAAACTTAGAGAAAATGCCCCTTTGGTAACGCTTGAAAATGCAGCGGCTATTTTTGATGCACAGATTGAGTTGGTAAATGAAATATTTGCTTCTATCAGCGAGGAAGATCTAGCAACCAAAGTGGTTTCTTATCCTTGGGGTGCAACAGATACCTTAGGAAAAGCTATTTTGGAAACAAGTGTCAAGTGGCTGACCGGCTATAAGATGCAATTGTTTCTTTACATAAAACAAGCTTCGGACCTTGCGTTGTCTACTCCAGATTTATGGCGTAAAACAGAGGACTAATAATGGTTAAACTTAAAAAGCACTTCAAGGATGAAGTGCTTTTTTGTTTTTTTGAGCCCATATATACTTGAATACAGTTATAACTTTCTATTGTTCAAGAATTCATTTTCCTTTAACCACTTTTTGAGTTTAGGATAGGCAATCAAGAACCATTCAGTAAAAAAATCGGGATATTCTTTTACACCTGCATCCAATCTATCAAGGGACCTGAAAGCATAAGATTCAACTTCAGCAAAGTTAGGCTCAACTTTGCCATCATAATGACCTACAAAAACGTGATCAAATTCATATTCGCTTAGTCCGTTGCTAAAATTGGCTTTGTATGTAAAGTCAAAAGCTTTCTTCAAGGATGTTTCAAAGCCCATTTCTTCCTTTAGTCGTCTGTGAGCTGCATCAATAGGTGTTTCATCTTTTCGAGGGTGACTACAACATGCATTCGTCCACAATCCCCCACTATGATATTTGCGTAAAGAACGTTGTTGCAACAACATCTCCCCGTTCTTATTAAAGATAAATACGCTAAATGCTCTGTGTAGCAATCCTTTTTGATGCGCTTCCATCTTTTCCATTGTACCTAGCTCTTTATCATTTTCATCAACCAAAACAACTCTTTCCATTACATAAAATTAAATGAAAGCAACATTAGAACAGAACCGTTCATTCAATCGATTACACTAACTAAATAAATACAGACATTACAATAAGTTGAACTGCTGCCTGATACCCGCCTTAGCAAGAATTAATATCTTGGTATAATCTGGAATACGCACCCGCTCGTGCAATATGTTTTGCGGTTGTAGCTTCTTGATTTTATTAAAAAGGGACAAGTAATACTTATACGCTACATAAACGCCAAAACGCGCTTGCAAGGGCAGTTTCAATATTGCTTGATAAGCATCATCAAAGTCTTTTTGTATGTCAGCTTCTATGGTTTGTTTATCACATTTAGTAAAGTTTTTAAAGTCGCACCCAGGGAAGTAAACCCGTTCAAGGCCATTGTAATCAGCCTTTAGGTCTCTTAAGAAGTTTACTTTCTGAAATGCAGCACCCAAGCTTCTTGCACCGGGTTTCAGTTCTTCATAAAGTTCTTTGTTGCCATTGCAGAAAACATACAAACACATCAGTCCAACAACTTCTGCACTACCATAGATATATTCCTCATAGCCAGCCCTGTCGTATTGCTTTTTGCCCAAATCCAGCTCCATACTGTGCAAGAAAGCCTCAATCAACGCCTTATCAATGTTATATTTATTTACAGTCAATTGAAAACTCTGAAGGATTGGATTAAGGCTGATTCCCCTATCAATTGCCTGATAGGTTGCAGCCTTAAATTCATCTAGAAGCGTTTGTTTATCGTACTCATGAAATGTATCTACAATTTCATCAGCAAAACGAACAAACCCATAAATATTAAAAATAGGCTGCTGCAAAGAAGCCCCCAATAGTTTTATTGACGAAGAAAAGCTAGTGCTGTATTTCTCCGTTGTGTTTCTGCTACAATCTTGGCTAACATCATCAAAGAGTTGCATGTTTGTCATTGCCGTTTCTCGTTTTAAGCGTTTATTTAAGAAATGATTTTATAATTTCTTTAGCCACAACCTCTCCACTTATCAAACTTGGAGGGACACCAGGACCGGGAACCGTCAACTGACCCGTATAGAATAGGTTTTTCACTTTCTTGCTTCTACATGCAGGCTTTAGTATCGCTGTTTGTAGAAGTGTATTTGCCAATCCGTAGGCATTCCCCTTAAAAGCATTATACTCACTAACAAAATCACTTAATGCAAATGATTTTTTGTAAATAACATTTTCTTTTATGGATTGTTTTAGATGCTTTTCCATTCTCTCAACAATCAGTTCAAAATATTTGTCTCTTAGTTTTTCATCGTCTCCAGTTAATCCTGTAGCTACGGGAATTAACAGAAAAAGGTTTTCGCATCCTTCGGGGGCTACCGTTTTATCTGTTACAGAGGGTGCACCTACATAGAACAACGGATCGGTTGGCCATTGTTTGTCAGTATAAATTTCTTTACCATGAACCTCAAAAGATGTGTCGAAGAAGAGCGAATGGTGTGGCAAGTTCTCTAACTTCTTGTTCAATCCCACATAATACAACAGACAACTTGGCGCCATTACCCTCGTATCCCAATATTTATCCGTATAACTTCTCGCTTCTTTGGGCAATAGTTTTGTTTCTATAAAATGATAATCTGCTGCTCCCACCACAGCATCTGCGTCATAAGTGGTGAGTTGTGTGTTATCAGCTGTGCGTAAAGAAGTTTTTACACCAACGGCTTTCCCATCCTTAATGATTATCTCTGTTACATCCTGATTAAACTCAAACTCAACCCCCAACTCTACTGCAACTGAATACATTGCATCCACAATTTCATACATACCGTTTTGTGGATACCAGGTACCCCCAACAATGTCGGCATAGTTCATCAAGCTGTAAAGGGCTGGTGTATTTTCCGCCAATGCGCCCAGGAACAAAACAGGAAACTCTAATAACTGCCTTATCTTTTCATTCTTGAATAATTTCCTCACGTGTGTTTTGATAGAACTAAACACATCCAATCGAAATAATCCGCTTATCAAATCGTAGTCTATAAATTCCGTGAGCGAACGCCCCGGCTTATGCACCAGTTTATCAATACCTACCTTATATTTAAATGCCGCTTCCGCAATAAATTGTTCAAGCTTTTCGGCACTTCCTGGCTCAAGCTGATTAAATAATGCTTTCAGTTCACTATAGCTTGCAGGAATATCCATGAGGGCATCTTCCCAGTAAATGCGATAGGAAGGGTCAAGCCTTTTTAATTGATAGTAATCGGAAACTTGCTTCCCGAACTGTTTAAAGTATCTTTCAAATACATCGGGCATCCAATACCAGCTTGGTCCCATATCGAAGGTAAAACCTTTGGCAGAAAACTTCCTCGCCCTACCGCCGGGCATTGAATGCTTCTCAAGAACAGTCACATCACACCCTGATTTTGCTAAGAAACTAGCCACGGACAAACCCGCAAAACCAGCACCAATGACAATAACTTTCTTTTTATTCATTTAAGTTTTATGGAGAAAAGGAAATACCGCTATCGCTTAGTGCCTATCTATTTGAGCCTTCAATAGTTTACGTGCAAAGTGAATGCGACTTTTGATAGTGCCTAATGGCTCGCCCAACATGTCGGCGATTTCATGGTATTTGAACCCATCAAAGTACAACAAAAAAGGATTTTTAAATATCGCGGGGAGATTGTGTATGGCTGCATGCACTTCCTTCATATTGATGGATGCTATGGCCTCATTTGTAACGGCACCTTGCCTGTAATCCAACAAAAAATCATTTGGAGTACTGTCAAATATGGTGTTTTGCTTTGCCTTTCTACGGTAGTTGTTTATGAAAATATTGCGCATGATTGTGTACAACCATGCTTTTATATTCGTACCATCATTATACTTTTCCTTGTTTGCAAGTGCTCTTAACAAAGTTTCCTGAAACAAATCTTTAGCCAATTCATTATCTCTCGTAAGTGTGATAGCGAATGGCTTTAGGAACTCTGTATTGTTTAGTAACATGTAATCGAATTCTGAAGGCGTCATAAAATTTGTGTTTAACAATTATAAAAACGAAATTAAACAAAAAAGGTTTAATAAATGATACTTATTTTAATAATTCCAAAAATAAACAATTTAGATACTAGAGTCAGCGATAGATTTGCCCAGTTATAATCAATTTACACTTATAGTAAATGAATTAATGATGTGCAACTCTTTAAATTGAAATAATTATTTTACATGAAGATTTACGACAAGCTACTTTCAGACAACAAAGAATGGGCAAAGGAACAGACCGAAAGAGACCCTGAGTTTTTTAAACGATTGGCTTTACTACAGTCGCCAGAGTTTTTGTGGATTGGTTGTAGCGATAGTCGCGTGCCTGCCGATAAGATAACATGTACACAACCCGGCGAAATATTCGTACACCGCAATATTGCCAACATGGTGGTGCATACCGATCTAAATATGCTGAGCGTTTTGCAATATGCTGTGGAAGTGTTGAAAGTGAAGCACATCATTGTGTGCGGACACTACGGTTGTGGGGGCGTGAAAGCAGCAATGACACAGCATTCCTTCGGTATTATCAACAAATGGTTGCGTAACATCAAGGACGTTTATCGTATTCATAAGGATGAAGTGAACCAGTTTCCTGATGAAGACAGCCGTGCCGACAGATTGATAGAATTGAATGTAGTTGAACAAGTTTATAACCTTGCAAAGACGTCTATTGTGCAGTCTGCCTGGAAGCACGACAACCGCCCCGACTTACACGGATGGGTTTATGGGTTGAAAGATGGCATAATCCACCCCGTATTTGAGTTACCTGCCAATAGCCCGATTGACCCGTTTTATACGTATGATAATTTGTAAGGTGAGTAGTAAGTCGTAAGTGGTAGGTTATAAGTATTAAACAAAGAGTTGTAAGTAATAAGTATTAAGCAAAGAGGTAGCCTTTATTTAATCTATTTACCTCCTACTTACAACTTATGCCTCACGACTTATAACTTACCACTTACGACTTACAACTTAAAACTTCTCCTATTGCTATCCAAATCGTTGTTTCACTGCCTCAAACCGGTAATCAAAGATGCCTTTTAGTTGATTTTTTACCATAATTGTGTTGGCAAAATCCCCCAATATCCAAAGGGGCAGTTTGTAATGCACGATATCAGTCATCTCCACGCCACCGTCTACTGCCCTGAAATGATGCTGATGATGCCACATGGTATAGGGGCCAAAGCGTTGCTCATCCACAAAGTATTTCTTGTCTTCTACATGAGTAATCTCGGTCATCCAATAGAGCGGTATCCCCAAAATGGGCTTTACGATATACTCGATTATCTGCCCCGGATACATCTTTTCCCCGTGGTATTTACTAACTATCTGAAACCCTAGATTGCTTGGCGTAATCTCTTTTAGATTGGCAGGACTACTGAAAAAGTCCCAGGCGGCATCTAAGGAAATGGGTATATTTTGAACTGTTTTGAGGGAATAAACCTTACTCATCTATTAATACTTTCCTCTATCAACACTAAACATTGGCATTAGGTTGTTGATTTGATAAATAATGGCCTAAAAAATATTTATGTAAGCGCACAGAAATGCCTCAAATTTTCAGAAAATGTTCAATATAAATCAAAAAATTACCTAAAAAATGGATGAACGGTCAATTTTATTGCTTGATTAATCCCTATTTTCGTAACCACTCTCTTTAACTAGCATATATTACATGAAAAAGACAATCGTATTCTATCTGGCAACAGTCATTTTATCCCTATTTGCCACCGTTTCTATTGCGCAGGAAACCTATCCCATCAACGATATAGCTAATCCACGGGAAGGTTGCTACGCTTTTGTGAATGCAACCATCCAAAAGGACGCAAATACGGTGATTTCGAACGGAACGTTAGTCATCAGACAAGGCAAAATAGTGGGTGTCGGCACTTCGATAAAGCTTCCAAAAGACGCAGTGGTGGTGGACTGTAAAGGCAAATTCATTTACCCCTCCTTCATAGATATATACACGGATTATGGAGAGCAAACACCCAAAAGAGAATCGACAGGGCCGTTTAGCGGGTATCAGGTGGCATCCAATAAAAAGGGAGCGTATGGCTGGAATCAGGCAATCGTTTCAGAGCGGGACGCGTCACAAACCTTCAATGTAAATGAATCTAAAGCCAAAGAATATCGCGGTGCAGGCTTCGGCACCGTATTAACTCATGTGCCGGATGGCATTGCAAGGGGTACTGGATTGGTTGTTTCTCTGGCAAATCAGAAAGAAAATATAGTCATCCTGAAAGAACGTGCCTCTGCCCATTATTCTTTTGACAAGGGAAGCAGTACACAAGATTATCCTGGCTCATTGATGGGTTCTATTGCCTTATTGAGACAAACTTTTCTGGATGCTGCATGGTACAAGACCAAGCCCGCGACCGAAGGGGTCAATCTGTCGTTGCAAGCGTGGAATGACAACCAGAATTTGCCACAAATATTTGAGTGTGCCGATAAATGGATGGTGCTTCGGGCAGATAAAGTAGGCGATGAGTATGGCGTGCAATACATTTTCCGTGGAGCAGGTGACGAATATCAGCGCATCAAGGAGATAAAAGCAACTGGCGGGTCGTTTATCATCCCCATCAACTTCCCTTTGCCGATGGATGTAGAAGATCCCACAGATGCGCGCTTTGTTTCGCTGGCAAGTTTGAAACATTGGGAACTAGCACCATCCAATCCGGGGGTATTGGAAAAAGAAGGGGTCAATTTCGCCTTGACAACCGATGGTTTAAAAGATATTTCGGCATTTTGGACCAACCTTCGCAAAGCGATAAAGTACGGACTGAGTAAACAAAAGGCTTTTGATGCATTGACTAAAACACCTGCTACCCTATTGAATATTTATGATAAAGTGGGTAGTCTGGACGCTGGAAAAGTGGCCAACTTCATCATCACTTCAGATACTATCTTCTCGGAGAAGATGAGTATCTACGAAAATTGGGTTCAAGGCGAAAATTATAGCGTGAAAGAGCATGGCTGGAAGGAACTTCAGGGAAAATATGATCTGACAATTGGTAATGAAACCTATAAACTGACGGAAAAAGGAGATGCAAGCGCACCAACGGCAGAACTGATTAAAAATGATACGGCTAAAGTGGATATTTCTTTGACGGATAACCTGATAAAACTGATTATTTCATTTAAAAAAGACACGCTAAACAACTATAGACTGACGGGTGTGCTAAGCAATGACCTGTGGGCAGGAACCGGACAGCAGATTGGCGGAAAATGGGTGAGTTGGAACGCAATAAAGACAGAAAAAGAGAAGCCCGTAATTGATACACCCAAGACTGACAAAGGACTTGCAGCCATTGGAAGTGTAGTTACCTACCCTTTTGACGGATATGGCTCGGCAGTACCAAAAACAGCAGAAACGATACTATTTAAAGGGGCAACGGTATGGACAAATGAAAGCGATGGCAAGCTAGAAGAAGATGTGCTGGTGGAAGGTGGAAAAATAGCAGCGGTAGGCCAGCATCTGGATGCTGGAAAGTATAAAAATGTACAGGTAATAGATGCAAAAGGCAAGCATCTGACGCCCGGCATCATCGATGAACATAGCCATATAGCGGTAACGGGAGGCGTGAATGAGTGCTCGCAAAGTGTGACGGCGGAAGTGCGGATAGCAGATGCCATTTACCCAGAAGACATTAATATTTACAGACAATTGAGCGGCGGCGTCACCACATCCCATATTCTTCATGGAAGTTGCAATACCATTGGCGGTCAAACGCAACTGATTAAGCTGCGATGGGGTGCAAACGCCGAGCAAATGAAAGTGACTGGTTGGGATCCATTTATAAAGTTCGCACTAGGAGAAAACGTTAAAAGGAGTTACCAAACCTGGGGGAACAATCGCTTTCCGGATAGCAGAATGGGTGTAGAAGAACTGCTGAATGATGCCTTTGCCCGCGCCACTGACTACGAAAAGCAAGGACCTAACAAAAGAAAAGACCTGGAATTAGAAACACTAAGTGAAATTATGCATGGAAAGCGGTTCATTACCTGTCATAGCTATGTGCAAAGCGAAATAACTGCGTTGATGCGGGTTGCAGAGAAGTATAATTTCAGGGTAAACACGTTTACACACATATTGGAAGGCTACAAAGTGGCTGATAAAATGAAGCAGCACGGTGCAAATGCCAGTACATTCTCCGATTGGTGGGCCTATAAGATGGAAGTTGTTGATGCGATACCTCAGAACGCTACTTTGATGCAAAAAGAAGGATTGAATGTAGCCATAAACTCCGACGATCCAGAGATGGCTCGCAGGCTTAACCAAGAAGCTGCCAAGAGTGTAAAGTATGGTGGTATGGATGAGCAAGATGCCCTTAAAATGGTAACGCTGAACCCCGCCAAGATGCTTCATGTTGCCGAAAAGACAGGCAGTATCAAAGTAGGTAAAGACGCAGACCTGGTACTTTGGAGCGATCATCCGTTGAGTATCTATGCAAAATCGTTGGTTACAATGGTGGATGGCGTGGTGTATTTTGATCGGGAAAAAGATGCGTTGCAACAACAAATGATTGCCAAAGAAAAAGAACGTTTGATACAGAAAATGATTGCCGCCAAGAAGAGTGGCGAGAAAACAACGCCTGCTGTGGCTGCCATTGAATCGGAAAACTATTGTGAGGAAGATGGAAGCGGGGATAGTAAAACAATATGGGACAGGATTAAAAGCAGAAGCTTGGCAACGGGAGTGCAAGGGAATTAAT
>Ga0208741_10000757_pt1 | contig 14337 bp, 25 predicted proteins | sample CryBogCBE03Jun09_FD_184576 | JGI IMG/M metagenome (GOLD analysis project Ga0208741, IMG submission 184576) | Freshwater microbial communities from Crystal Bog, Wisconsin, USA - CBE03Jun09 (SPAdes) | ecosystem: Environmental > Aquatic > Freshwater > Lake | place: Crystal Bog, Wisconsin, USA...
TTATGGGCATTCTTTCAGATTGTCAAGAAATGATGGCTAGGAAAAATCCTTCAATTTCTTCCCCAAATGTAGATGAATTTATCCGCAAGCAATTGAACATTGCTAAGTTCATCATTGCAGAACAACTCCAAACAAAAATGAAAGCAGCTTAATATGAGAACAGTGTTTACTGGCCAGAAGGCCTACGTTACGAAAAAGGTCCGAGACCACCAAAAACGTGGTTGGGTAATTTCAAGGTCTCACAAACACCCTGATGGGTCTGAGACGTTTGTAATGGAATATGTTGGTAAGAAGTAAGATAGGAGATTGATATGCATATCGATGAGCATGACTTTGATAATACAGCTCAGGCTGTTTACATTATGAATCCTTCCGCTCAAGAGCGTTATGATTCTTGGGAAGATCTTAAGTCTTTTATGGTAGGCATGGCTTATCAATATATGGATGACATAGCAAGCTTCTCTACGGGTGGCTTCCAGTTGACATCATTTAAAGGCACAGGTGCGGACAAAGGAAATTATGTTCGAGCCAGCGTATCTGCCTTCACTGCAAATGAGTTTGCCAAGCGAATGGTAAGGGCTGGTGAGTTGCTAGCTGCATAAAAATTGTTATTACTAGCTATAAAAAAGGGGCCTAGTGGCCCCTTTTTTTGTATTAAGATGTTTTATATATTAATGTATTATCACTAGGTTGTGCTGGATCTGAATCTTCTAGCATAGTGAGCAATGATAGCCACTCACCTTTTCTCATTTCCCAACCATAAAAATAATCAAAATATTGTTTTTGGAAATCAAGATAAGGATCGGTAGAACCTTGGTTTTTGATTACCGTTCTAATTGCATTATCCAGTGTGTGTGCAAATATCACGGCATGTGCATTTGGATTTTCATTGAAAGGATACATTAGAGCAAAGTTTGCGCATGTTTCTGGCAGAGCAGCAAAATTAGGACAAACAACGATATTCTTGGCGGACATAGCCTCAATAACAGAAAGGCAGCTAGTCTCTGGCCATATACAAGGATATGCATAGATGTGAGACTTAGTTAATGCCTGTCTCACTTCCTCATTAGATACTGCACCATGATAGGTAATCTTAGGATGGTTGCGGCAACGATCAAACAATTGCTTATACTGTTCGTCCCTCTGCTCCCAACCATAAACACTAAAGCTAGAATACACATCTAGATGGATGTTATCAAATGTCTGACAAAGCTCCTCGAACACCGGAACAAGAATTTCTAAACCACGGTGTGGAGTAGTGTGGTAGATTAACCTTACTGTTCCACCATACTCTTTTTTATCAATCTCGATAGGCTCGATTGCATTTTTAATTACTATGCAATCTTGATATGGAACACCCAACATAAGATTATATAATTGCATTTGCCAATTGGAAACACATACAATCTTATTAAATCTTTGACGGCTTGATTGTTGTTTTAAATGTTCTGATTCAGGATCATTAGGTAAATCATGTAACCATAATATCCTACGTTTATCAGCATCAATGTCTCTAACCCTGGATAAAATAATTTGAAATTTATCTAGCAGATCAGAAGGTAGGGAGTTATACAAACGTTGTTGCATAAGCTCAGAGCCACCGCGAGCGTTCTTATTTAATTCATTCTTTTCCATAACAAAAAACCCATAATAAAATAGTTATTAATCTTTATAGTTAATAAAAGGCAATTTTAAGCTAACTTTATCATCTTGCACACCCATCAACAAATGAGCTATTAGCGATAACACACTCCAGGAAGAAAATCCAAGTGCTACTGATATTGCAGTGATATTATCCGTTGAAGGAGTTAATTGAAGCCACTCCAAAGCAATAGGAGCAAACACAACAGCAGCAATAACACTTAAACCTGATCTAACTGAGGCATCCCAAACATTACGAGGTCTATAAAACACCATAAATGATACTCCACCAATAAGACCACTAAGGCCAGATACCATCTTGGCCATTAGTGTGGAAGATATAGGATCAGCCATAATTATTCCTTATTAATATTGATATTATATTGTCTTATTTATCAATACTAATGATTGCATCATATCGAAATGAACGCCACCCATTTTTCTCAACATCCCACACAGAAATAATATCTTCATTGATTTTTTTCTCACGTTCTGTTTTCTTCTCATGAGGAACGACGATCGAATCAATTAATGTGCATTTCATATCTCGTTCAGTACCATCCACTTTTGTAAATTTAATATTTACAATTCCTGAATGAAGCATATTTAAAATATTTGATTTAGATATTGTCTGCGTGTCCACCGGATGTATCCTCCAAATAACGAATTAAATCTTGGTAACCACCAATGTGGTTACCATTCACCTGTATAATAGGAACAGTCTTTACACCTGGAAAGTTCTCCAAGATAAAATCAATTCCTACATCTTCACCCACATAAAAGTATTTGTATGGAAGATTTCTTTGCTCAACAGCTTCTTTTGCTAAATTGCACCAGTTGCAATCATGCTTACCGAATATGTTAATCATGCGAAGTCATCCGAATACCAGTATCCTTATCGGGCCTTTTCCATGGACCAAATGCACCAGAGTGAGTGCCTTCGACGCGAATAAAACGCTTGTTTGTTTCATTCTTATTAGGATTAGGAATGGTGACCATAACCTTCTTACCCTTAGACCAGACCTTTAATTTATTCAAAATCTTATCAAGATCTGACTTTTCATTTCGCAGTGCCTTTACAGTATCCTTGGAAACGCTTTCGCGTTGACCTTTAGAAGTGTACTTTGCTCTTTTTGCTTTACCGGCCATAACTATGTTTCCTCTGCTATATCAATAATTTTTTTTTGTGTAATCGTAGAGCATCCCATACATTTTAAATACACGGTGCTATGTTCTGGTAATTGAGTATTGCGTACAAAATCAATAATAATTAACGATCTGTCTCCAAGACCACAAGAAGGACAGTTACCAACAACGGCTGGTACGTTACTTCCTACCTCAGAACAAACTTTAATATCATCATTTCTTTGCATTAGACTTCTTAGAAGTTTTCTTTGCTGATTTTGGTTTTGTAATAGGAGCTGTAATAACAGTAACTTCTGGAACTACAACTGCTACTTTATTTGGATTACGATCATCAGTAGCCCAAGCTTCTTCTGACAACTTATGTAGTCCAACACAATTGCCAGTAGGAGAACGACCACAACCACAAGCTGGTGGTCCTGCTGGCTTTGCAACAAGTCTTGCTACAATATCTGCAGTATTATCTACAGTATCTTCAATTGGTTTCTCAGTTAACACTGCAATTTGCTTTTCACCAAAGCCGAAAAGCTGTTTAATTGACTTCCACATTTTTTATCTCCTGTTCAATTCCATACTTACAAATAAAATAACTATCAATAATATCTGAAGATGGGTTCCATTGTTTGTCGCTAATCATTAGTTTCTTCTTAATATAATAGTTTGTTTGTTCTTCAAAACAATCTTGTAACATCTGCTTGTTAGCATTACCTTTTCCCGTTGCAAATTTCTTAATAACGGTAGGTGGTATCATATTGTATCTATGCTTTCTTTTCCATAGATAATGCTTCAATAAGCCTGCATTTTCAGCGATATTAAATACCATGCCAGTTGAACCCATCGAGTATCCTTCTAGGTATATGATATCATCTTCTTGTAATTTAGACAACACCCAACTGGTAATATTATAAAATCTTTCTTCTTGGCAAAAGTGGTGAGAATGAAGTTCTCCCTGTATATTATCAACATCAACATTATATTTCTTTATGTCCGTCAAGTAATAAAACTTACAATTAAGCAAATTAAAATTATTAATGTCACAAATACATATACAGGGAGATGATAGACTGTAATCTATCCCAACAATTCTCATTTTTATTCTTCTGACTCCTCTACAGACCAATCTTCATCAGTCTCATAGTCGTTGTCTTCTTCATCTTCCTCATCTTCGTCTTCTTCATCAATTTCGAAACTATCTTGATAAAGAACCCAAGCATTATCAAAAGCATCATCTATCCCATGGATGTTTATTACAACATAATCTTCATCAACCTCTTCCGAAGCAGTTAAAAGAGTGTTGTAAATATTTGTTCTTACTTCTTCATCCTTGACTAACTCAATTAATGAATCAATTACTTGTTCCCAATCCATTTTGAATTTTCCTTTTTTGTTTGATTTGCTTTATAATTTGTTTTCTTTTTTCTTCTGAATAATTTAGCCAATGTTGAATATCATTGGTATCACGACCACACTTCTCACAGTACTTATGTTCTGAATCTAGCACACAAGTACTTTCACATGGTGAGCTCGTCATTGAATAAGATCCACTATTTCACAACCATCAGCTGCACAAGCAAGAGTTTGTGAGCCAGTTGTACTATCAACCTTTTCATAGCTTGCAAGCTTTTCCCAATCAATTTCCTTTGGCATAAGTGCAGATAACATCTCAAAATCTGACTTACCACAATCTTGATAAGGAGCCTGACGATACACGTGATCTGAATGAGGAAGGAATGAAATACCAGAGATCTCATCAAAGTTCTCATATACGAATGATCCCACTGCCATCCATTCATCTTCCTTGACGGAGATAGTAACAGAAGGCTTATGTTCACACCAATGACGCTGATAAATCATCCACATCTCTAGCTGTTCAATAGCAGTCATTTCATTGCGTGTAACAGCACCATCAGGTGACTTCATTGGGAATGAAAATACTGTAGTTGCATCGGGCTTCATTACATCTGGTTCATTAGGAAAACCAGATTCCTTCATAAGCATTGTCAATGGATCTTTATTATCACCACGAACAGTACGAATATAGTATTCTGCATGACGAGCATGAATACCAGAAGCTGAATCAACTAGCTGAGAAACAGTTCCAGAAGGCTTGACGCAAGTTACAGCAGCTGCCTGTGGAATACCAATTTCACCTGCTAGATCTGCATTTGCAATAACAGCTGTAGCACGAAGCATTTCCAATGTAGTCTTAAGTTGTTCAATTCCTTCACGACCATTTGTCAATGTATTATCCATAATACCAGTCATGCTAACGCCAAGAAGTCTTTCTTCTTCAGTATTAGTAGTCCAAACCTTACGAAGATAAGGGAACTTAGTAAGAGTAGATTGTAGTGTGCCAATACGTGCAGCAAGACGTACCTTACGTTCCAAATCTGCAACACTATCAGTTCCACGTACAACAATTTCTGTTAGGTTACAAAATTGGTTAGGACGAAGAATAATTTCTGAGCAAGGATTTGTGCCAAAATCATGATTAGGATCACGACGACCAAACTTCTTTGCCTGGTTCTGAGATGCAACACGTGAGAAAATACCACGCTCACCTGACTTTGAATCATACAACGAAAGCCATTCGCGCATGAATGTACCCATCTCTGGCTTCTCTGTATATGCTGCAGAGTTGTTGGAAAGAGCACGATGTGGATTAGTTTCCCACCATGAACCATTCTTAGCACCACGCATACGCTCATCAGTGAGGTTTGACAAGCTAATCATAGCAGAACGACGAACGCCACCAACTACTACTACTTCACCAATCTTACACATAATATCATGTGATTCAAGTGAATTTAACTTACGACCAACTGCTGCACGGAACATCTTAATGGTGAACTTGAATAGATCATCAAGTGGGCCTGGACCAGAAGAACGACCGCCAAAAGTCTTAAGACGAGCACCAGCAGGACGAAGAAGAGAAAGATCCCACTTTGGTACTTCACCAGAATAAAGAAGAGCAATCAACTGACGATAACCCTTGGACCAACCTTCTTTGCTATCCTTAACAACAATGGTTGTATCACTATCATACATTCTTGAAGGAATTTCTGGAAGCTGGTTAACATACTGACGTTCAACAGAAAATCCTACGCCTGTTCCATTCATAAGAATCAACATTGCTTCATCAAATGCCTTTGGATCATCTACAGCAATATAAGAGCAATTATATGCACAAGTATTGTCACGTTCTAGAGCTGGGCCTGCAGTCATTAAAGCACGCATTGAAGGCATTACTTCTAATGCAAGAACTGCATCCTCTAACTCTTTGCGGTCAGCATCAGCTAATGTATAACTAAAATTCTTTTGAAGATGGCCTGTCATAAAATCAAAGTAACGAGCAACAGTTTCATTCCAATTCTCACGACGTTGTTCTTTGTCGAGGTATTTTGCATAACGGCTCTTGTAAATAAATTCTTGGTATAATGTTGGTAGAAAGTTGCTCATTGTTGTTCTTCTTTCTTTTTAATTGTAAACGTCTTGTCTTTGTTATCAATCCACTCGAGTTGGCTATCAATATTCCATCCCAGGTTAGCTAAGGATGCTAACATATCATCAGGAATGGGCATGTAATACTCGCCCTCTCTTATATCAAATTGTATTTGTACTGTAAAGCTCTTCATATTTTTCCCCACTGCTGCAACCTCATTTTTGCAGATAAACCACTGAAGGTATTTGCATCAATAATATGTTGTACTGCAGGACCAGGCAATCCTGACATTACCATATCGTTGATGTCTTTTTCATCTATATTATCTGGCCAGATACAAACTTTATATTGCTGGTCGATAGCTCGTTGAATCTTTTTAACTATTTCTTTATTTCGCGGTTCGTTATCATATACTACAACGATTTTATCTCTTTCAGCAATATTATTAAGGTTAACATCAGAGCCTGCCATTGCAACACAATTATCAAGAAACAAGCTATCGATTGGACCCTCTACCACATAAACTGGTTTATTTCTATCTATACTATCTAGTCCAAATATTTTATCTTTAGTTTGATCAAGTATGATTGTAGCGTATCTCAATGTAGATGTCTTACTCGTTGATCTACCGGTAAACCCAAAAACATACCCCTTTGAATCAATAAAAGGAAATACAATACGTGGCTCGTCTAATGCAAGAACCTTGTCACTAAACTTCCCTGGTAGCATTGAATTTACCCAAGCATAGTATGTATGCGAATAGTAAATTCGATAATGAACGTGTGGAGGAATACCTCTTTCAGAAATATACCTTTTTGCGGGATGTTCAGGCTTTAATTGCGATATTTTACGTAATTCTTTAAATGGGTCAAAATGATCAATTCTCCGAGAAGAAAACTTTTCCATACTAGTAACAAATTTTTCGGGCTCATCAGGTTGCCCCAATTCCCTTAAGTATTCTAACCTATATTCAGTATAAAGTACAGGATTATATGTCTTGATGAATTTATTTAATGAAGAGCTGTAACTGCAATTAAAGCATTTAACGTTAATTCTACCAGAATGCTCGTAGAAGTGGCCTCGGGTCTTAAATTTACTTGTTTGAGAGTCACCACAAACATTACATCTAAACTTAGCATTATAAGGTCTTGTTTTAATTACCTTAAATTGCTCGAGCTGTGTACCCATCAGGGATGCAAACTTCTGATCAAGCCACAATGTATTACTCATGTTCTATATCCTATTTAAATCCAATAAGGATAGTATACATGGAATATAGAAATAGTCAACTAGTTATTTTTTAGAAATGGTTTGCTCTGCATCATCATAAAATTTATGTACTGCTTCAGAAGAATTCTTACACGCAATATTATTTCTTTGCAATCTAAGGATTAGCCTACCAACCTGTTCATCAGTTAGTGTATCAGCTTTTGGAAACTTAGTCAACGTTGGACACTCGTAAAGTGTATCAGGAGCCTTGACTATTTTGTATTCAGGTGTTAATAGACTGACTGTTTGGCTGCATCCAGCTAACAATAACCCAGATAAAAGCAAAAGCTTTTTCATTTTTTAACACCATATGTTATATTTAATTGTTTAATAATACTTTTTAAATAAATGGATGAGGGTCTTTTTTCATCTGGAGCATCATTAATTGCTTTTGTTTGTATGGCATCAAGATTGCTTTGAGTAGATGAATTTTGTTGGTTTACATTACTTGCTATTTGTATAGCATCACTGGTTATTGCCTGTGTTTTTTGTACATATTCTTCTGACTTCTGTTGATATACTTCAGATTGCATTGCATTATATGCACTGGTTGCAGCATCAGTTATATTCTGATCATGCATATGTAACCAACCAAAAAAACCACCCACTAAAAATGTTAATAGGGTAATCATTAAGCCTAATTTACTGAACAGAAGAAATCTCACAATAAACATTATATGTTACCCCAAAGAAAGTGATTTGTCTTTTGTTGTTTTTTCATAGTTAGATATTTTATCAAGATATCCAGAATTACGAAGTTCTTTAAATACGAGGTTACCGAAAGCAAATTCTCCACCTTGTGCAATAGAATCACCTCTCATTGATTTAATTCTATCTTTCAATGTATCTATAGAGTCAGAGTCTGCTTGTTGATCAACTAGCTTATCAATCATGTCTTTATAAAAATCTACCTTATCTTGAAGATTAGGATCCGATTCAAAGTTCAAATTTAAATATTCAGGAGATTGAATCCAATGATTATATCTGACTGAATATACACCTTGCCCTGAATGTGGCTCTTCATGAATATCTTGAGCATACAATTCTACAGGATATCCATATATGTTAATGTCGCCATGTGTGAGGGTCCAAAGAATTTTTTTATCTTGTAGATATTCATCAACAAAAGCTCTATCGATTGCACTATTGTTGAATTCACCTCTATTAATAATTAAATGTAGATCGAGATCAGATTGATTAGTATAATTATAATTGGCATTACCACCCGTTAGTATTACATCTGTTACGGTTTCAGGATGAATCTTGGCAAAGTCTCTCCATGCATCTGCAATCTGCATTAGCTTTCCTCTAACTTCACCCCTCAAAGATGCACCATCCCATATCTTTTGATTGAGAATGTCGTGGTATTCTAGTGTTGTTTCTTCTTTGAACCTAGAAAACTTCTTAAAGGACTTTGTTATCTTATTTAACTTTGTCTCGCTTTTGTTATTTTTATCTTTGTAATCATCACGAAACGTTTTTTCTATATCGTGGGATTCTACTTCCTTGATTACTTTTTTATTGGAAGTGTTTTTGTTTTTATAAACAATACTGTCCATATTCTTTGATGGTTTAGCATTATTTACATTGTCTCCTGCAAAGCCACCTTCAGGACCACTTTCTTTGAACTTAACGGCACCAAGCACACCTCTTTGGATTTTCTTAGTTTCAAGTTCGTTGTTTCTTTTATATTTGTTTTTTGCTGATACAGGTGGGAATCCTTTTGCTGATCCAGGAGGCTGACCTATACCTGCAATATCACCACTGCCAGCGCTATTAACAGCGACAGCTCCACCAACAGCACCATCTTCATCCAAGGAAGATACTTGTGAAAGATAGTAATTAAATTGTTCTTCGAGATCTTCTAGGCCATCACCAGTACCTTCACGTATTGGCTTAGCATTTAACAATACCATGGCAGCTGCAATTGTTCCTAATCTACTAGAGCCACCAGGAATCTTTGCAATTAATTTTTTTAAATTGATTATCATTACGTCGAATAATCCCAAGGCTGCTGTATCTTGAGAAGTGTAATCTTTACGGGCCTTGAGAAAGTTACCCTTATCATCAATTAAATGTAGCTTATAGCCAGGCATTAAATTGAATGGAGTGGTTAGCTTCTTTATGAATTGGTATGTTAGTACTGTATCTACTATCATTAAATCTCTCTTAGTTTTTTTAATATGTCTAAATTTATATCTATATTAATAGTATGTATCGTTTTATTATCTATTCCAATATTTTCAACAATTTCGGGAAGTAAGTTTAAAAATACTAGAAAAGGTTTTAATAAAGTTTCCATACCTCTACATTTTAAAAACAGCATTCGAATAGTAGCATCAGGACCAAATACATTATACAAAACTATAATGTGATTGAGAATCAATCTTTCCTTTAAGTCACCTTCATCCAAATACCTGTTTAACAGTCTCTTAATATATTTGAATCTTTTTAGATCATCATAAAATTCAATAGTATCATAACATTGAGGATTGTCATAATGTTTAGCTGCATATAATAAAAAATTTGATTCGTCAAGTTTATCCATTATTTTCAATTCATTATGATGTGAAAGTATAATTAGCCCCTGTTGTAAACGTACCATTTCCAGGGTAAATTGTTATTGTGCCGGCTGTTGGATTTACTGAAAGTACATTTGCTTTAGATGTCAATCCAGGTCCTGTAACCCTATATCCTTTTTTTATTTTACCAATCACCGTTGCTTGTCCTGTAAATTTTACAGTAACACCTGATGTTCCAGAAACAGATGTCATAGTATATTTCTTTACACCCTGTAAAGTACCCCAAATCTTTCTTCCTGAAGTAATTCCAGAATTAATAGCCATATTACATTTCTATTACAATTGAACTATTTGAAGTCATTGATCTTGCGAAAATAGTATTAGCTCCTGAAAGAAGAGTGATTACTGATAAAGATTGTTGCAATTCACCTTGAAAACGATCATACAAGAATCCTTGAGCAGTGTTTGGAGGATAAGATCCATCGTTTGAAAAATTAATCCAAATAGGACGTTGACCAACAACTTGGAATGTCACGTTTCCAGTGACATTATTACCAATTTTAATAAAGCGATCAGCACCTACTGTATAATATGATAAGTTTGAAGTAGCCATTTGTTTTTCCTATTAAACTAATCTAATGTGTACTATACCTGAAGAATCGTAGTAAAGACCTTTTACCGGCACACCACCAGTGGCTGCAGCAGTATCATTTGAATAAGGTCCTTTCATATTTGTAACTGATACTGTATCGGCTAAAAATGGAATATTGGTATTAGCAGCAATAGCAGTACTATTTATTGTCATTTTAATAGCATTAGCATCAGTATCGCCTGCTAAAAATTTAATTGAAGTATTACCTGTAGATGTGCCAACGATTAAATTTGTATTACCTGTATACAAGTATGCATCGTTAGGACCAAAAGCAGCATATGCGGAGTTACTATAGGTAGAACTATCAATACCCATATCAATAAATGGACCATTACCTACCGTGTAGTCAGCTTGATCTGAATATACTACTATGTCAGCAGATGCATTATTACCTGAATTGGTATTTTTAATAACAACTTGGGAGTATGAATTAGCACTTGTAATAAATGTAGGTGCACCTGTTTGAGAACCTATATGTCTATATGAAGATCCATCGTGGATCCAAGTTTGCATATCACCACGATTGTAAATGTTAAAAGAATTTACAAACTGGCCAGTTTCAGGATTTTCAATCAAACGATTAGCAGGGTCATCAGTAGTAACAGTTACATAATTTTGACCAGCTATACCGTTAAGGTTTTTAATGTTATATTCTTTTCCTTCAGGACCATTGGAAGGAAGTACGACTGTAATAACCTGATTAATATCGTTTGGATCACAGAAAATGTAATTGTCATTTACGGTGGCAATATAATTATTTGAATAGTTTTCAATAACAATAGCATCTAAACCAGGATTGTTTGACCAATAAGTTCCACCAGTACCATTGGCTAGTAAAAATTGATTAATAAGCCCTGTATTTGAAACTGTGGCTGCAGAACTTTGTAAGTATCCTGTTGCATTGGAGTAAAAATCTCCACCTAATAATAACACACCTGCTGATGTTGAATTAGCATATGGAGCATTGGTAGCTATTGAGCTAGCCAGATAAACCACATTAATTTTTTTTGTAGAGGGAAGCCCTCCTAGATCATGAGCTACGGCAAAATAATCATTTGCATATAACGAAGATATTTCATTTAGCTCAGAAATTTTAGGCATAGTCTACCCTCTACTTTATTATTAAATTACGCTGATGGAAGAACTGTATTAGCAACAGCGTCAATAGTACCTTGAATTGTACCCATTGCTACTAATGTTTCATACTGAACACGTCCAGCACGACCACCTGTACCTGCTCTACGTAATACCCAACCAGCATGTGTTACACCATTATTAAGAGCACCACCAACACCAGACACGATAGCCGTAGCAGTATCACCTTGGATAGTAGCTCCACCAGCAACTGCACTTGGATAAGGAGCACCAGTAAGTGTTAATGCCGGTCCACCAACAGTAGTTGAAAGTGTAATAACAGTTGTATTAACAGCCTGGATAAAGTATCTAGTGTTATTAGTTAATCCAACTGGTGTAGATGTTGCGTTACCGGCATAGGTAACACCATCACCTACCTGCCAATGTGAATTAGCATTGCTGAATACAATACCACCACCAGAAATACCAGTATTACCATTGAATACGTTTAATTCTGGAGTATGAATAGTAATGCTTGGCTTAGTAACATAGTTACCACCGGATACAATTGTATATCCAGTTACTCTACCTGCTACGTTAGTGAAGGTTAGGTTAGCTCCACCTGAACCACCACCACCAGCAATTACTGATTGAGCTGGTGATGCCTGATAGCCTGACCCAACAAAAGTTACAACTGCTTCATAAATTGGTCCATTAGAAACACCCATTTGTGAAGCTTCTACGCCAAATTGACCAATTTCTAGATTACTAATGAAAGCACTAGGTGTAGTATTCTCAAAAAGTGCTGATTGATTATAAGTATTTACATGTAATTTAGCATTAACAACACCCCAAAGTACAGAATTGCTAGCGTTGTCTGTATTACCCCATTGACCTGACATTATTTTCTCCTTTTCTAGAAAAACCGTTTTTTCTATCTTGTATTTAGGTTTTACAAAATGTTAAAATATCAGTTAAGAGTAGATCTTAACATCCAAGCATGCTTTTTGTGGGTATCAATACGATCTTGTAGGAAATTTGAAAGTCCATGTTCGGCATTTTGTTCTGCCAAAAGATATGCTTGAGTTAATATATCTATTACTTTATCATTATCTTGAATAGCAATAGATAACATTTGTTCTGCAGGGACTACATCTACCTGATCAGTAATGGTAGTTAAATCCATAAAGCGTCCAAGTGAACCGGGAGCAAATCCTTTTGCTGCTCTAATATGTTCTGCAATTCCATCAGCTGCTTCCCAAACATCTTCGTATAGCTTTTGAAAAAATTTATGATATTGAGGAAAGTTAGGTCCAGTGACATTCCAATGAAAGAAATGCAACTTCAAATAAAATGAAAAGTTGGTTGCGTGTAGCACCTTAAGTTTTTCTAATAGTTGTTCCATAATAATTACCTTTCAGAACTTCTGCTTTTACCTGGATCAGCCATATGAAGCTTTCCATCAATTTCTCTTACTTTTACTTTTTTAATTTTAACAGGTTTACCTGTCGCGTCGTGAATTGTTATTTCACTGACATATTGTTTAAACGTCTTCATTAGCCTTTATCCAACGTCGATGCTGGAGTAGATGACCAGTACTTGCAAGACCAATAGTTGGCTTTCCATCTTGGACCTGGAGTCTCACAATGATGTCTAGCACGATAAGAAGATCTTCTTGTAGGTTGATCTCTCTTAATCGATAAATGAGGATCACCAAAGTTAACCTTAACAACATTACCAGAAGCATTCTTTACATATACAGCACGCTTCTTTGGACCACCCGGAGTAAGGAATGGTTTACCTAATTTTACTTTGCGACCTTGATGTTCTGCTTCTTCGTTTACTTCATTCCAATCTTCGTAAAGTTCATCACCTGAAGAAGTAAATAAGAATTCTACAATGCCTTGAATGTCCGACTCTTCATTTATTGGGCAACCAGCAAACTCTTCAAACATATCATTTACGTCTTCCTTCACTGCAGCCATGTTGTCTACAAGGTTAGGGTATGGACGACCAGCAGCCTTGGCTTTTGCTTTTGCCTTTATAACTTCTGCACGTGACATATGACCATGATGTTTTTTTGGATTAGCTTTATCCCACACTGCTTTATCTTCTTCTAATCCTGCATCGGAAGAAGGTGACATGGAAAGAGGAGTAATTCTTTTAGAAGCCTGAGCTGCAATTTTATTATTCTTTTTTACTTCATCTGGCTTATAGCCATGATGACCAACAATTTCTTCACCAGCAGCAGAACCAGCTCTAGCAGAAGCTCTCATCTTTGTACTCTGAAGACGATATTGACCTTTGGGTGTGTCACCAATTTCATTAATGGTATCTTCAGTGGCTATAACATGTGGCTTATGAATAGCAGACTTTGGATGTTCCTTATCCAAAGCTAGATCGAGAGCTTTTCTTCTTTGAATATCTCTACCCTTTGGTCTTGAAGCGGAGACAGTATCAGGGTGAGCAGCCATCATATGACTTACAAACGAATGAGCCAATTGTTGTGAAATTTCATTAACAACTGTATCTTCATTAGTCTTTTTTTTCTGTACAATAGATTCGTAGTCTTTTTTATTTTGTTCTAATCCAGC
>Ga0208741_10000758_pt1 | contig 14325 bp, 25 predicted proteins | sample CryBogCBE03Jun09_FD_184576 | JGI IMG/M metagenome (GOLD analysis project Ga0208741, IMG submission 184576) | Freshwater microbial communities from Crystal Bog, Wisconsin, USA - CBE03Jun09 (SPAdes) | ecosystem: Environmental > Aquatic > Freshwater > Lake | place: Crystal Bog, Wisconsin, USA...
TCAACACTACAATCGAATGTTGGCGCTTATGAGACATTTTCTAACATCTGGTTAGCTAACTTACAATCAAATGTCGGAACTATCAACAGTAATGTTACCGCAGCAAATCTTGCTATCTCAACATTACAATCAAATGTTGGCGCTTACGAGTCATTTGCTAATACTTGGTTGGGTAACTTACAGACAAATGTCAATACACTGTTCAGTAATGCCAACACACAGAACACTTGGTTAAGCAATCTACAGGCAAATGTCGGAACTATCAACAGTAACGTCACTGCGGCAAACTCTGCTATTGTTACTAACACATCCGGTATTAATAGTCTTGCCGCAGGTGCTAATGCAAACGTCGCATCATACCTAACAACTGCTACTGGTAACATCAGCGCAGGTAACCTTGCTGTCGCTGCCAATGGTAAGTTAACTGTTCCAAAGATCATCTTCAATGATGGTGGTGTCAGGACCGTCAGTGGAGGCACTCCAACCATCACGCTAAACTTTGATACAGACAGCATCATACACGTTTACCAACCTGCAGGTACTGTCACATTTCAATATGGAACATTGGTTTCTGGCTCGTCCATTAGATGTTTGGTAAACCTAGCTGCTGCCAGGAACATTGTAACTGGAGTTAGTGCCAGCAATAATACTAATTTAGCCAATAAAATTAATATCGGTGGTGGCGGTAACGCACCTGCTGCCACAGCGCAAACTTTAGTTCAGTTGCTGTACACCTGTGTGGATGGTACCGCCGCCAATACCTATTGCACAATCTCATACACATAATAAAAAGCCCCTCTTATTAATTTAAGCGGGGCTCCTAATGAGGGCATCAATACTTGGAGGTGCAATGCCCCCAAATTGTGCTAACCCTGCACCGCAGCCAAAACATGTTTGCCTGCCTTGCTGTTAAACTCCTTAAAGTTCTTCATCTTAGAGCTTTTAAATGCCATCTTGTAAGTAGTAAGAGCAGCATGGACTAGCATGACCTGCAACTCAGTACCGAGGTTATCCATCATGAAGCGGAACACATTGTCCAGCTGCTCATGGAACAGATCGTTACCCTTGTCGCTCTTAGTACCATGCTTGTCCCAACATTCCTTGAGCTCGTAGCACAAAGCAACCGTAAGCGAGTAACACGCACCGATGTCCTTGTTCTTAAGTTCTCGCACCTTGCCTTCTAAAATATGCGTGGGATTGGGCATACTAGCACTGACCTTGCGATGGGCATTAAACTTAAGTGCAATACCTTCGCCAACTGTACCTGAAACAAGATCAGTAAATTCAGTTTCGTTAAGAGTATCTTCTGCCAGTAGTTCGCTAACAAATGTCCAACTGCGAGGAGTAGCGAAACTTTGCCCACTCATCTTAGGATCAAAGTTAAACAAATCAACCTTGTTAGCAGTAATATAGCCAACAACATCGGGATGTACCTTGTTCAGTACTGCCCAATTTTGCCAAGTTTCAAAATCTGGACGAAGTGTTAGATGAATAAAACGATTAGCAAGCGGAGCAGGCATACGGTAAGTAACACCGCGATCAGTATCGCGATTGCCCGCAGCAACCACAACAACATTGTCTGGCAGTTTATATGTACCAACACGACGATTAAGAACCAGCTGATAAGCAGCAGCTTGTGTTGCAGGCGGAGCACTGTTCATTTCATCCAAAAACAATACAACGATTGGATACTTAGCAGCTTCTTCAGCTGTGGGAAGATCTGGCGGAGCCGACCATGTAGCAGTATGCTGCTCGGTATTGTAATAAAGCACACCCTTAAGATCACTGGGATCCATAAGCGCAAGACGAAGATCGTAAAGTTTGCCACCAAGTTGGTTGCAAATATCTGCGATCAACTCGCTTTTACCAATACCCGGGGGTCCCCAAAGGAACACTGGTCGTTGCTTACGCATAGCAACACGAATTTCGCGGCTTGCAGCATCAAGAGTAACGCTACGCTGTTCAGTATAATTTGTTTCTTTCTTAGTAGACATAATGCACCTCCATGTTGTGTCTGTCTATATTACTACTATACACTGTTAGTTTGATTCGTCAAGCTGTATTTTAACATAGTTTAGTCTAGTTACATTATTATCGACATGATCTTTAATTCTACCTTTAATACGAATTTTACGACCAATTTCCAAAGTTTCAGCACTGCTAAAATTCACAACTGCATTGGTTTCTAAATCCTTAGCAGTATGAAAATGCCTAAACCACTTGCTGCTATAGATGCTGGCAATAACTTCAATTTTACCCTCATATGCATCACCAGACTTTCCAAAATGAAAACTTTGCTTTTGAGCCCACTCTTTTGTCTCTAGCATACTATCGAATTTTACACTCTGTCGATAAGCTTTGGGCAGACTAGAAATTAGTCCAATTTGCTGTGTGTCCACAATTTCTGCATTGGCAGCAACCATTGCACTTTGACTATAGCTGTTAAGCTTTCCAGTCATAAGATCCATCAGCTTGCCCTTATAGTAATCCATTATGGCATCGGCTTCATCATAACAAGACTGTGGCAATTCAATTGCTTTTTCCAAATATTCACGCACTAGATCTAAATTACGATGTGTAACTTTTTCACCTATTACATTATCAAATTCGTCTCGAATTTCATCAATTCGACGAGAACTTGAATACCCACAATTAATTTCAAAAGCATAAACAGCAGCGGCAAATACTGTACGAGTAGGATAGTTCATTTTACATGCTCCAAAAAGTTTCGCTGGCAGGCGAGCAGCAAAGTGGTGTATTCACGTTTTCCTGATAGGACTTACCTGTCATTAAATTAGTTCTTGTAACAGTTTTAGCAATGTTCTGCGTATAAAAAGCAACGTCTGAGACAGCTAGAGAATTGGCATCATATTTCAAACGCTTGATCATTCTCGTGCGAGCAGCTTTAGCAGCAGCTTCAGTCTTATAAGTCTCACGCCCCCAACGCTTCTCGTTAACAGTTTGGGTGCTGTTGATGTCATAAACGACGTAAGACATGTTGCTCTCCTCATTCCCTATAATACATAATAGCATGAGATACACATCAGTCAACTGATATTTTTGTAACAAATATCATTACAATTGTAATGAAAATATTATCCCATTGGGTTGCGGCGTTTGTCCTCAGCACGGATTTGACGTTGCCAAAGAATGTAAGCATAGCTATGTGGAGTACCATCTAGCTCCCATGCATGTAGCGCACCCAACTTATCTAAAGTTAAGTTAGTAACCGATAGCTTAACCAACTCTTCAATAACCATTGCCTTCCATGCTTCCAGTGTGGTATTCTTCCTGGTAAAAACAACTGCCGGAGGCTTTCTTTCTTTAATAATATTCTGTGACCAATTTGGAGTAGTTTTGCTAGCCATTTTCACTTTTCCTTGTTTTGGTCGAAAAAAGTACACCGAGCGGGATAACGGAATCGAACCGATGACGAAAGATTGGAAATCTTTAGTTTTACCCCTAAACTAATCCCGCTCGCTGTACTCTCCAAAGTATTTAGTTGTGTAGTTAACCATGACCACACACGAGACTATTAAGCGTCCAACCTTATTATTATTTAACAATACACTAAGTTAACAGCAGTGTCAACATTATTATTTGATAAAGCCATTGCAATTGCTAATGGTTCATGAAAGAAACTTATGGAACTTAAACCACTTAGGAACCATGGATGAATTATTTTTTTATCCATGAGAATAATTTCTGAAGAAGTAATTTTGGTAACACGGAAATTATAGTTCTTATAACCACGATCGCACATAATATCATAACTACGCTGGGTAAGTCTAAAACCATTTATCTTATCCGAATTATACCAAAATAAAGGATATCCTTTATCTATTTCTTTAAGATGAGGTATTACATCTTTGGCATACTGTGCCAGTTCCATAGTCCAGCTAAGTTTGGTTCTTATGGTTTCGTTGGAAATATTTGTTGCCTTTTATATAAATAAGTTAGTCTTAGGAAATTAACAAATGTATTTAGTAAACAAATATACTCAATGGTATCATTCTTTAATTAATAAAGCTATCAACCGTAAATTACCAAATGATGTATATACCGAAAAACATCATATTATACCTAAATCTTTAGGTGGAACTAATAAGAAAGAAAATTTAGTGCGATTAACTGCAAGAGAACATTTTATTTCTCATCTTTTATTGATTAGAATGACTTCAGGTGTTGATAAAGCCAAAATGGTAAATGCAGCATTGAGATTGGCAAATGACGGCAAAAATAGAAAAGTTAATGCTAAACTTTATGAACATATTAAAAAAGAACGAAGAAAATTTCTAAGCGAAACTATGTGTGGTTCTGATAATCATTTTTATGGTAAGACACATAGTGAAGAGACTCGGAAGAAAATGTCCGAATCAAGAAAGAAATGGTCGTATAGTGAAGAACATATTAATAAGTTTCGAGGAAGAGTTGGGCCAATGTTAGGAAAAACTCATAATGAAGTAACAAGAATAAAACTTTCAAATGCTGCAAAAGGCAGAATTCATTCAGACGAATCTAAAACTAAAACATCACAATCTTTGTTAAAAAAACATTTAACTCGATCTGCTGAGACAAAAGAAAAAATGAGACAATCTAAAGTAGGCATTGAACATCCTGTTAAAGAATGTATATATTGTGGCAAAACTGTTGCAGTTGGTATGTATGCTAGATGGCACGGGGATAAGTGTAAGGTTAAGGATAAATTTGTTTGCCTTGATCCAATAAAACAACAGTAAATTTATTTGTCTTAAACTTAATATTGAGTTTTTTTGCCAAGTTAATTGCATGTCCCTTGTTACTAAACGATACTTTTTTATACTTTGGTCCTGGATATTGTGCTAGTAGATGTTGAGTTTTTAAATTAATTGGTTTTGCATCATAGTATACAGCCCAAATGCCTTCACTAGCCAAAACTTGATCTGACTTATATGTAATCTTGTCTGTTTGTTCCAATAGGACACTGGGTTTAGGTCTTGACATAACTCAATTTACTTTGATTCACTATTATTATTTATCATTGTAAAAATAGCATTATTTAAAATGATTTTCCATCTAATACAACTGTTATCTCAGCTGACTTTTCCAATTTATCTTTAAGATCACTAACTACTTCTTCAGTAGAACGTAGTACTAATAGTAAATCCATAATGTCAGTGTGTAAATCTCTTAGCTCTTTGTGAGTCATTATAACTTTACCTTCGCCCACAAGATGCTTACATTTTTGATTAAACTGCTGAATATGAAAACCATTAAATGGGGTCATGATGTAACCTTAGCTGTTCCATCATTTCCAATTTGGATTTAAATGGCCCTTTATATTCATAACGCTGAAGAGTAATCAACTTCGGACTAAAGCTTTTAACCCACCCATGTTCAAATTTGATGATATAATATCCTGCACAATGATAGCTATTGCTTTTGCTTGTCTTAGTATAGATTGGCAGCTTTCGTTCTACATGCCATAGTGCATTATGTGGAGTATGTGCTGTGGGAAAGTCATAAACTTCCATATCTAAATTGGGCTTTGCAGGTTTCGCTCGCTTATTAAAGCTGACATTATACCTTTCAGCTAACTCATTTAAATTTTTAAAAGTGTGGCTATCATTACCAATTACAGCAGTTACAGAATCATTCTTAACACTGATAGTTCCTACTCTCTGCCCATTATCTTCTTCAAGAATCCAAAATTTATTCTCAACAATTGATTTTGCTTTCATTTTAACACCCTACATCTTGATCTGCGTCAACAATAACTGGATCTTCTTTTTTCTTAATGGTCCATGTGCCGTTTTCATTGTCGATCCATGACAAGTCAGTTCCTTCACTCCAGCCCATTTGACTTAGTAAGTCTGGTGGAAATGGAAGCATTAGCTCTCCAGTCGCTAGATCTGTTACAACTTCTACTGTCCAAGAATATGGTGTTGTCATGCTGTCTCCTTAGGAAGTTTTTGACTTAGAATTTCTGCTACACCCTGTGCATTTTGACTCATACGTTCGAGATCATACTTGCCACAGAATTTGATAAACTTAGCACCAACCATGCTAACATTCTTAGGCTCGATACTCATAAGATAACTGTCGATGTTTTGTTTAATATCTGCAGGTTGGCATGTAAGGTCAATTAATGTACGGTTCTGTTCATACTTGTCTAGTACACGATGCTCAACACCATCATGATCAGTCCAACGCTGAAGCATCATGTTATTCCAAGCATAACCTTTCTTGTCACGATCGTCAAATGCTTCCAGTAGCCCAACTTTTTTAGCAGTGCCTTTGGTACGCACGCCTGGATATGCTGAGAATACATTATCAGTTGCGTCGCCACGCATGATCTTTTCAAATAAGATCCATTTTGGATCGCCCGGAACCTTATGTTCGCCAGTCTTCTTATCCTTTACGGGCTTGCCCTTGTCATCATAAAAACCATCTAGCTTAATAGTTTGATTAGTTACACCATTCTCAATGATTACATTGGGTGCAAGCAACTGGTAAAAATCAGTGTCAGTGCTGCAAATAATATGATCATCGGCAGGATGTAAAGCAATCCATCGAGCAATAAGATCATCAGCCTCAGCATGATCGCAGCGAATAACACTGCTATTAGTACTTGCATCAAGCCACTTAACAAGATCATCATATGTCTCCCAAAACAGTTTATCCTCTTCCGCTTGAGTTTTACTCATAGCATCTTTAAGATCCTGTCTGTTTCGCTTATAAGTTGCAGTGTGACTCTTACGCCAACTTCTTGCTTCTAAGCAAAAGATAACATGATCGGGTTTAACCTGCCGCCATGTCTTCAACAATGCGTTAAATGTGATGTGGAGACTCATTCCTACCTTGCTCCAGCTGTCTGCTCCGCGAGCAGCAACATGACGAGCACGAAAGAACATGTTTGATGTATCAACTAGCAAATATTTCATATTATTAATATATGCTACTATTACTGGTTTGTCAACCAGTAATCAGCTAATTTCAGTTTTTCCGTCACCTAACGGAGTTTTCCTAACTAGATTAGCACCCGACAATGCACTGGGTTTTACATTAGTGCCTTGAAATTCATCTGAAGCAATATTTTTACAGACATCATTTAACCACTTGTCTACGATTTCCTCATCGTTATTTCCAACATATCCATGGGTAACCAGTAATTCAACAAATTCTTTATTCCAATCCAGTTCAATTGAACCAAGCCTTGGATTAGCAGGGTCAAAATCAAATTTAAGAACGTCTACTTTAGGCTCGATCTTTGGTTGAGCTGCGGGCTTTTCTTTCTTGACTCGTGGCTTACGTGGCTTTTTTGGTTTGATTAGTACAGCAGGGATTTCTACTACGGCAGGTTGAATTTCCTCAACCTGCTTAACTTCTTCCTTCTTTTTAAAAAAATCAAAAATGCTCAATTGCAAACCCTTACATCTCTTGTACCCAAATAGCGACCATAACGATCCACTACATCTTGCTCTTCAACCCAACAATGGCGACGATAACGATCATAAACTAATGCACTGCCTAAACCCAATGCAAGTCCACCAATGATAGCAGGACCAACCCATCCCCCGCTACGATGAGGTGGATATCGTCGATATTGAGCATTTGCAGGAATAACCGTTGCAGCAACAGTAATTAAAGTAAGCATAGTAATGGTAAACTTACGCATTTTAGTCTCCTTTATACTTTAATAAAGTATAGCATATTTACATTATTTGTCAAAGCAAATAATTGCTTACGCAAGTCCTGCAAATAGATGTAATTGCATATTAAAAATATATCCATTCTTAGCACAATATGCTGCTGCATACTTGTGGTTTTTTTCATTGCTTTTATAATCGAGTAATCCGGGTTCCCACCAAGAAATTACCTCATCAACAGCACTGCGTTCTTCCAAACTAATGCTATTCTTCTCACTGCGAATCTGCTTGCTCTTCTGCGGCTCACGGTTATAAACATTCATTGGACTAATAAAAATCTTTCGACTGTCATTCTGAGCCCAATCTGGAATGCTACTATAGGGGCTATCTTGATCTGTATTCATAACAAACTTCAAACAATTAGCACGAGCAAGCATTTTAGGATTAGGCTCTAGATACTTTACTGGCTTTCCATTCTTCTCGAGACACTTGGGACTGACTACCAATGTCGTTGAATCTGGAATGTTCTGTACAATAGTGCCGTTGCTTTCAATCTGTGTCCAAGCAAAGTGATCTTCCATACGCTCGAGAAATGGTCCTAGGTTCTTCTGTAGCATTGGCTCGCCGCCAGTAACTACTAGTCCAATCTTCTGTTCAGCCCATTCTGGAACACCGCCATCAAAATACTCACGGAGAACATTACCGATACGGAAATCAATCTCGTCAAAGGTTAGCCAGTCTCCACCATCAAAATAAGTATCACAAAAACTACAGGCTAGATTGCACTTAGCCAAACGAACAAATACTGCGGGTTCTCCACGATATGGTCCTTCTCCCTGTAGCGTATAAAAGATGCTGGTGACAAACAACTTATCACCAGCCTTATCAAAATACTTCCGGCCTACGATTTCATTTTTTCCAAACATTATGACAGTTCCTTAAACATCATTTTTCTACCTTCTACAGTAAGCTGACTATCAAACATTTCTCTTACCCGCTGCAACATAGCACAAGCAAGCATAAGAATCTCTTCTCTATCGTCACACATCATAATCTGTTGGTCAATGGGCTGCATTAGTTCAGCCATACGTTCTTGAATCTGACTCATTATCAATTACCTTTTCTTGTCTCTTAAGTGCTCGTTCTAATCTATTCATAACATTTTTGTTACTAACACCTAATGCGTTTGATATAAAAACAACTTTTTCATTAGTGATAGTATAGTCTCCATTGTAATGATTTTCAATTAAATCTTTAAAAGCTTTAGCTTTAGCCATTGGATCGATACCAGGCTCATCTAAAACAACTTTTTTTGTTTTTTTCTTTTTAACTGGTTGCTGTTTTTGTTTTTCTAATATTTTTTCTGCTTCTTCTTGCGCTTTAATATCCGCCATTTTTTGTTCAGCTAACTCATAAATTTTAGAAATATTAATTCCAGCATTTAATTTAGATTCTTGACCTAACGAAACTGTTGTTATATTTTTGAATACGGGTATGTTTTCTTTAGCACAGATTAAATGATTTAAGTCATTATATTTTAAATCATCGTAAGTTACAACAATTAAATTCTTCTTCAATTCTATTTTTTTAGCTAGTTGATCATCATAATCTATGTTAATTGCTTTTTTATCAGACGCCCAAACTTCTTCAACAAGGTATGGATCTAAAAATCTATGAAAACGATCTAGTCTAGAGCCATTATACATTATAAACCATTTTGATTTTTTAGGATCCCAAGTCGCTCCTAGATCTTTTACATATTGTCTTTCATTGTAACTGGTATTTAAATCGATACGTTTACCAATATTCAATGACTCATATCTAAGTTGTAAGCCAACTTTATGAAATACACATTCTAACCAAATGTCATATTTAGGAATAACAAAATCACAAGTCATACGGGAATTAGGATATTGCATTTCGTAAATAAATTCTAAACCGGATGGTATTAAGAATTTATTTACGAATTCAGCCTCAAATTGACTTCGATAAGTTACACCGTCTCTAGCAACCGTTGATTTTCCAAAATAATTTACCATCCATTAACCTTCGTAGATGGCACTGTTACCAGCGTGTTCAAATACTTCAGCTGACTTTAGTCTAACGCCCATGCCAACTGGATATCTAGTTGTATAAGATGTACCATTTACAACATAAGAGAATCCACTCTTATATGCCTGTAGAATATCATTCATTGTATTATAAGCCAGTTCTGCAAACTTCTCACAACCAACAGCTTTGACAATTCTCATATCGCAGATTGCACCCTTCTCATATGGCTTCTTCTTGATATGGTCTAAAATTGGACGACTTGTGACGGTCTTGCCGCCGTCTGGAGATTCATGAATCATGACTACTGGTTCGTTATTGTCAATCTCAGCCATGGCCTTAAAGAAATCCAAATGCGGATCGTCTTCGGCAACAATTAATGTATGATCAAACATATACTCTGACCAATCTTTAAATACCTTTAGATTTCCAAAGTCAAAAACCCAGTTACGATCATCTAATGTTTCACTTTCAAATACAAGCTTAATACCAATGCTGTATCCATGTATTGTCGAACAATGACTATGAGTACTGCGCCATTGCCTAAAGCAGCAACTAAGCCCTCTGTCTGTTCCATATGTCTTAGTTGAATAATACTTGCTCATCGACCAATTCCTTTACGAAGCATTTCCATAGTAATTGCCTGTGCTACACGCTCTTCAAAGTTCTCATTTTGACTAATAACATGAAGTGCATAATCACTACGATCCTTAGAAATATCATAGTGTCTAAATTCTAATACAGTGCCGCCATCAGCACCATAGATATTTAGACTTAGTCCATATGAATCTAATCCTCCACGTGGAAATGCTGCTGACGTAGCATAAGTACTAGGATTTGCTGGCTCATCACGAGTTATCCACGCTTCCTTGCACTTCCGCCTAAACCAATTATCAAACCACTTCATTTCCACCACCTCTTATTACGACGATCGCATTCCTGCTTGGCAAGTTCTTGAGTTTCCCACTCACCTTCAGCAGTCAAATCAATCTTCCAAGCAGGGCGCCATCTACCGCTTGTCAGCTTCTTTACACCCCATGTATAACCAACTTCTAATACGTTCTTATCATCTAATAGAATCATTCTTCAATCTCCGAAATTGTCTTTCTACCCATAGTATGATTTACTCTTGCACGAATATCAGCATTTTCCCAAGTCCAACATTCCCCAGTATCATCTTGAAAACAAACCCACATGAGATCATGTTCTGGGCCATAATCAATAATGAAATGAGCTAGAGCACGACCTTTAGGAGTCATAAGTGGAATTGGGGGATCTATGCGTGTCATCGAGCGTATTCCTGCTGTAGTTTGATGTTGTCGAAGAATTCCTTCTTTGTGCCAGCATCTTCATTAAATGCACCCTTAAGCACCGTAGTCTGAGTTAAACTACTATGTGCCATAATGCCTCTGTTTTCACAGCAGCCGTGCGTTGCTTGAATATAAACTGCAACATTCTCACTGCCAGTTGCCTTTTGAATCTCGCGAGCAATATCATTGCATAGCTCTTCCTGTAGTGTTCCACGACGAGCACACCACTGAGCAATACGAGTATACTTGCTAAGTCCAATTAGCTTCTGTGCGGCAATGATACCAATATAAGCAACTCCAGTAACGGGCTGATGATGATGACTACACATTGACTTTAGTTCACTACGAACAACCAACATGCCAGTATATGCATCAGCGCCATCATTGGGAAAGCTAGTAGCATCTGGAGCTGGATTATATCTGCCACTCATTACTTCATTGAAGTACATCTTAGCCAGTCGTTTTGCTGTGCCTTTGCTATTTGGATCTGTCTCACGATCAATCACAAGTGCGTCTAAAACTTGTTCAAAAGCACCAGTTGCTTCTTCAATTAGCCTGTCATATTCATCAAAATAGATATATTCTGAGATATTATCGGCGGCCCAATAACGCCCGCCAGCATGTTCAATACGATTACGAATAGTTTCTGATACAGTCATTTAATTTCCTTATGATCACGCAGTAGGTATTGCGATATATGTTAATATACTTTATTTAGGCCTGTGCGTCAATAATTGTTTGATAAAGCTTTGAGCCGTTAAAGAAATTCTCAGTTGATGCACCGTTTAGATTCCTAATGGTGCCGGGTAAGTCTGCGTTATTACTACCCATTATATTATGAATTTTTTCAATTAGGCGATTTTTGTTACGCTGATAATGTTCCCAGTTCTTAGTCCAATCGCCAGGATACTTAAAGAAAGTATCCCACATCTCATTATAGCTAAGACGATCGGGAACCAATGGATATGTGCCTAGAATGGCACCTTCGTATACTGAGATTCCTAATGTTTCTTGTAAGTTAGCACTAAACACAATCTTGCTTTCAGCTAGATGCTGATGATATTCGTGCTTGCTCAACTGATGGTCCTGTGCGACGAACCACTCATATTCTGGCATCGATGCAGCAAGATCGTTGAATATGTCTAACTGCTTCTCAGGAGCAAGGCGATGGGGGAAAATAATCTTATCTTTTTTTGCAGTATTGATATAGGGCTTAAGAATATCGTTTAGGTATTCCATTGGCCACCCAACAATTTTTACTGTATTATTCTCTGCCATTAGTTCATCAGCAGTCCAGTCACCAAATACATCAGCAAACATTTCTACATGGAACTTAGTAGCAAAGAAATTGTGATCATAACAACTAAACATGCTGTGTTCAGCACTGCGTACCCAGGACTTATCACCAATCAAACGACCTAGGAAGTCTTGAGGGTCATAGCTGCCAGCATGCCACATACCACCAAGTTTAACGGGGATGCCTAGTAGTTCACTCATATACTTTACTTGAATAACAGTTGGGTTCCAAGCATCTGTATATAAAAAATAATCTCCCGCTTTAACAGTACCCGCAGCAAACAGTTCAGAAATCTGTAATAGCTGTTGACTCTTATAGCTGTTAGTACCAGCAAAATTTAAGAAAGCCCCGGGCGTTGTTGCTTGTGGAACATTCCCACCCGAGATAATCTGTACATCCAACCCTGCTGCAATCATCTGAGGGGGCAAATATTGTTTCCACTGAGCAGTATATCTTGTCTCAACTGCTTCAAGATCAATTAAATAAACGGTCATGTTTGTTCCTTATAATAGTTACTAGACAGCCAATAAAATAGTATTATAAGGCCTTGCCCTTCTTCTTTAAATTTTACAGTAATCGAACGATATTCTTTATACTCTGGATTTACTACTATAACAAAATCCTCATACATCTTCAAATTTTCTTTTTGTAAAAGAGATTTTAATCCTGTTAGAGTAGCATTTTTATGCTGCCAACTTCCGCCTTTAGAATTAATTAATGGGAAGTCTATAGCTTCCCATTGTTTACTTAACCACTGTTGGTTCATTTCTTTCATATTTCTGTTTTAACATTAAAAATTTTAGTAACATATTATCAATTTTAGTTTTTAAACTATCATAGTTATCAGGTTTAGGATATTCTTGTATCTGTTTGTTTACAATATCATTGACAATATCTTCATAATATAAAGAAATATCTGCTAATTTTCGATATTTTTCTGCTTCTTTTCTTAATTTTAAGATATTAGAAACACTAACTGCAATATTTTCTTCATCTACAATATAATTGTTAATAATTTCATTTTTCTTAAACCATGGTTTATTAGTTCTAGAAGCAATATGATAACTGATTACTTGATTTGCAATATCACGTCGTTCTAAAAAAATAACAAAACTTTTATCGACTAATAATTGAAATTCTTTTTCTGTAAATTGTGTGTGTTGATCTGGAAATATTTTAAAAATAACTCTTGTATTATTTTTAAATGTATTCCAAAAAGAATCTAAATTTTTTGCATCAATGTGAAATATCTCATTATAATCAATTAAGTTAAACTTATTTGACAACATAGCACACAATGCAGTAGACCCTGTTCGAGGAGTACTTAATATAAGTACTGAACAATCAGTATCTTTTAACATATCTAAATTCATTTAGTCACTTATCCTGGCAGGAAATAAGATTAAGCAGTCTTCTTACTGAAGTGAGCAGAATCTTCAGCCCACTGATCTACAAAACTGTCACCTCGACGATGACGCTCATACTGCACATAGCCTAAGCTACTACGCTTATACAAGTCCTTTTCATTAAAAATATATCCATAATTTACACAGAATGTACGATAGTCATCTAGATCGTTAAAAACACGGTTTACATTGCGGTTCTTAATCATGTCAAATTTCCCATTTGATGTTACAGCCATTTTCATTATCTTCGCTTACTTCAATCTCTACTGCCCTGCCAGGATAGCGATTTGAAATAACTTGATACAAGTCTTCTGCAATCATTTCGCAGCTCTTGTAGTCAAGTTGTAGAGTAGCTTCATTATAAAGCTTTGTCAACCAGCGTTTAAACTGGATGAATTCAATGTCCCTATCATTGTGGAATACTTCGATAGCAACACGGAAATGGAAAATGTGGCGATGAGGATATCCAAGAAAACTGACATCATACTCATCGCCTGTGGCCAGCTTTGGATCTGTCAAAGCGGCGGGATACTTGTGGATGCCTTCACGCTCAAATTTAACCCAAATCATGCTCTTGCGTGTAGTAGGCATACGATCAGTTACCATCTTCTTCTTGAAAGGATTCATATTAAGTA
>Ga0208741_10000759_pt1 | contig 14322 bp, 19 predicted proteins | sample CryBogCBE03Jun09_FD_184576 | JGI IMG/M metagenome (GOLD analysis project Ga0208741, IMG submission 184576) | Freshwater microbial communities from Crystal Bog, Wisconsin, USA - CBE03Jun09 (SPAdes) | ecosystem: Environmental > Aquatic > Freshwater > Lake | place: Crystal Bog, Wisconsin, USA...
GTATTTTGACTCATCGCCTTTGTATCAGGCGCTGGTCGACGTACTTCTTCTGTTATAAAATCATTTGCTCTCATAGTCTAGTATTTATTCAATCACGTAAACCAAAAATCTTTCTAGCTTCAGTTGTTGATGCAATCGAACCACCTAGTTCATTAATGATCCTAACTGCTTTAGCAACTAGTTCGCTGTTAGACTTAGCCAATACACCTTTTTCCAAATATATATTATCTTCAAGCCCTACACGAACATGACCACCATATAACCAACTCTGTGCTACTATAGGCATTTCCATGGCACCTATTCCAAATGCTGACCAAACGGCATCTGGTGTTAGCATACGTCTAGCATAATCTAATGTTTCAGGAGTAGCATCCCACCCCCATTTAATCCCCATAGCAAACTGCCATAACGGTGGATCTTGTATCAATCCTTCTTTTATTAAAAGTTTTGATATATGTAAGTCTCCGCTATCAAATATTTCTAGTTCAGGTTTACATCCAACTTCTTTAACAGCAGAAGCCATTGCCCTACAAATATCTAAAGTGTTTATAGTGATACCATCCATACCTCTATTCATTGTATTAAGATCTAATGAACAGATTTCTGGTTTAAGTTCTAGTATATGTCTTACACGTTCTTCAGCTGTTTTTAGAAAGTTTTTTTGTGTATCAAAGAGAAACTTAGTTGATCCACCCGCGCCAGGACCAGTAGTTAAGTTAATGGGGAGATCGGGTCTAGCTTTGCGTATACGCTCAACTGTATCTTTATACAAATCCAAAGACATAGATGGTCTACCATTCTTTATATCTCTGACATGTATATGTACGATAGATGCTCCTGCTTCAGCGGCTTCTAATGCCGAGTCTGATATCTGTTCTGGTGTTATGGGAAGATATGGAGTTTGTTCTGGTTTAGTCCCAGCACCTGTGATAGCACAAGTGATTACAGTCTTCTGTCCAATCATATTGTTCGACCGCCATCAATAACGAGACAGTTTCCTGTCATAAAACGCATATTTGTAGCACATGCTTCTACTACACCGGCAATATCATCTACTTCGCCTATCCTACCCAACGGTGTTGCCTTTGCTTGTTTAGATAAAAATTCAGGAGATCTATTAGGTAAAAAGTTAGTGTCAACAGCACTCGGTGCTATCGATATTACTCTAACTTTAGGTGCTAATGCCTTGGCTAAGTTTCGTGTCATTGAATCTGTTCCTGCTTTAGCTGCTGCATAAGCAATATTACTTCCGCCTGAACGTATTCCCGCAGCAGATGATATATTAATTATTAATCCATTTTCACTTTCCATTAACAGTGGAGAAAATGTTCTAATAGTTGCAAATATACTACGTAAGTTGATCTTCATTATATCATCAAATAACTCATCAGTAAGTTTGTCTAGATCTTGATGATTGATTGTCTTACTAAATCCAGCAGTATTAACTAATATATCGCATCTTCCGTATTTTTGTTTTACTGTATCAAATGCAGAAATCAGAGCAGACGTATTATCTATTGATGCATTAATGGCGAGATTATTTTTACCCAACATATTAAGTTCATTTTGTGCGTTATCTACATCTCTTCTAACAATCCCAACAATATTTGCACCTCTAGATGCTAGTCGTTTAGCGATTGCTTTACCCATACCGCCCATCGAGCCAGTTATTACTGCTACTTGCCCATTGAGATTATCAATATTTTTGAATGACATAAAACCTCCTGTATGTTTTATGTATTATTTTTATTGTTCATTTAGATATATTTTGGCCATAGTTTCAAGCCTAAGTTTATCTATTTTATTAGATGCTGTTAATGGCATTTTATCTAAAAACCAAACTCGTCTAGGATGCTGATATGCAGGAGCATTTTCTAACACAAAATCTTTTACATCTTGCTCAGTTAATGATGACTTCTTATCTTTAACAACAAATGCATATGGATTATGTCCTTTGATAGGATCTGGTAATCCAATAACGGATGCTTGTAATATATTAATATTTTTTTCCAAGATCTCTTCGACTTCGCTTGGGAATATATTATTTCCACCACTGACAAACATGTCATCAGATCTACCAACAAAGTAATAAAATCCTTCGTCGTCTATTATAAACTTATCCTTAGTATCAAAAAATCCATCAGGTGTTAAAAAGTTATCATCTCGTTTGTAGTATTCCGATAGCATTGATGGACTTTTAACTTGCAATACTCCGTCCTGTATTCGATATTCGATCTCTTCTCTCGGATAACCAACACTCATCTCTGGATACTTTTTAGTTTCCGGATGTCTACGGAACAATGCTGGACCTACTTCAGTAATGCCATATTGTAATCTTACTGTAGCAGTAAAAAATGTATCTTTTATTTTTTTAAAAAGTTCCGGACTAGTTGGTGCAGATGCTAATGTAATAAGAGAGACATTAGAAAAGTCTAGATTTTTTATTCTTTCGGGATCTCTTAAAATCATAGCCATCATCGGAGGTACGACAGGGATAACTTCTACTTTGTATTTTACTATTGAATCAATGTACAGCTCTTCATTAAATGAAGGCATCAGTATTACCCTAGATCCGTTGAGTAGATTACGCTCAATAACGGTTAACCCATTCATATGGTACATAGGTGTTGAGACTAAAACGGTTTGTCTCTTTCCTTCTTTTTTGAAAAAGGTTTTCATTAACCATCTACGACTCTTGGTATTAACAACAACTCCTTTTGGATTACCTGATGACCCCGAAGTATATATTATAAAAGCGGGCCTATCCTCGTTATCATTTAACACATTATATGAAGTTGATGATAGAAAAGATTCAAACTCAGTATCTAGGTTTATCGAATCAATATCAGTTGGTACTTTATCAGAGAACTGTTCTTCATAAAAAATTAGTTCTGCATCACTGTGCTCTAATATCTTAGATATTTGATCTTTTGACATTTTAGCATTTATTAATACAGGAACTAATCCTAATCTACGTATCCCTATGTAAGTTACAATATATTTCCAAGAGTTTTCACTAAGGATCGCTATTTTAGTATTTGAAGACAACCCGAGCTTACATAAACCACTAGCTACTTGATCGATATAATAGTTCAAAATATATGGTGTATATTCTTTGCCATTAACAGGATCGATTATTAGAGGTTTAAATATCCTATCTTCATTTGTAACTACATCTGCAAGATCTTTAAACATTTTTAAATCTCAGGAAACATACATTTCTCTATGAAGATACTTATCTGCTCTTCATCTAGACCTAAATTTGTCATCACCCGAGGATTATGAGGATTTAACTTTTGATTTTCACAGTAGATGTTTTGCATTCCTGTGTTGTCTATATAGGTAGTCTTTGTTTCTCCAACACAGTTTATATAATGATCTAGGTTATTAATCCCCATATCAATAATCTGGTTTAGTTCGAGTCCTTCACTAACATTACTAGCTGCTATTATATGAGGAGAAAATATACGTTTGGCCCAGTCTGGTAACTCTCTAGTCTTTTTCCATTCTAGATTTTTTGTTTCTTTTCCAAACCATTCTATTAGTGGATGTAATGGAAATCCTGTAGAAGAAAAATCATGGAAGAACCCTGTAATCTTATTTTTACCTGCTACTATATCATATCCAAAGATAGGCGAAGGATCATTGATGTGAGGAAAAATACAACAATGCATCATCCACACACCTTTAGTTTCTCTAACATCTGCTGTAACTATATTTGCTAATCGATAGTTGTTACTAGTCCAGTTGCGACTAGTCCATTTTGATGATTCATTGATAAAATCATAATCTAAAGATAGTTTACCAGTTTCAGTAAACTTATTGTTATAATGATTTTCTATATCTATAAGCTTCGACCATATCTCACTCACTCATTAGTTCCTTCATGATAGAAATAGAACAATCAAATGCTGTTAGTGCTTCATCTGCAAGATCATCTGTTATTTTAGAACGTACTAAAAATATCAAACGATCACGATCATTAAACTGATAAAAGTATCCACTTCCGGGCACTTTCTTAGCAATGATCTGTCCACCAAATAGATCTCCCATATGACGTACATATAAGTGAGCCATAATAGATTTTGGATCTTTAAGTGATTCTAGATACTTACCGTACTGTACAGTAGACGGCAAATATGTTAATCCATGATCTTCGCCTACTAGTTCAACTATGTCTTTTTGTATAGAATATGCTCTAGCTATACCAGGTAAATCTTGTAACAGATTAAGGGTATATGCTCGATTTTCAAGTATCTGATATACATATCCCATCTGTACTAGATAGTTTGCATAGTCATGTACTGACATATCGCCGCTAATAAGTTTTTGAGAAAAAGCACATCGTTCAGCATCGCGATGCTTTTCTTTAGTCAGATCCTTTAGACTCATAGAGTTACTCTTTTTCTATTTTAACTACTAATGGAAATCCATTATTTCTAGCTACGATAGTTGTTTCAACACCCTTTTGTTCAGCAATCTGATGGCTATAAACACCAACAACAGCAGAACCTTCATTATGGATAGTTAGTGTTAGTGATTCAGCTGCCATTCTGTCATGTTTAAATATCTTCTGCAATACTTCTATTACAAAATCCATCGGTGTCTGTTCGTCATTGATAAAAATTACTTTATAATGACCTGGTTCTTCTATGATGATTTTTGTCTTTTCTAAAGTTTCGTGGTTAATCTGTGACATTGGGTTAGATTCCATATAACTATTTATCTGTATAGAGGGCACCATGCCCTCTATACATTTTATTTGTATTAAGACTTGATCTTAATCTTTCTCGCTTTTAGTTCATCGGGTATAATCCGTTCTAGTGTAATGATTAAAAGTCCATTTTCGATATCAGCACTAACTACTTCAATGTGTCTATCTAGATGGAAATTCTTTCTAAATGAACGGAATCCGATTCCTCTATACAAGTAAGCACGAGAAGAGCTTTCACTAGGTATTTCAGTAGCCTTGTCTCCTGAAACAATAAGTTGATTATTTTCAACTGTAACATCTAGTTCGTCTTCTGTAAAGCCAGCTACTGCGATTTCGATAAGAAACTGATCGTCGCTTACTTTAACTATATTATATGGTGGGTATGTGTTTGATGTTTGATTAGTATTTAATATACGTTCCATATCATCAATCAACTGATCAAACCCGATTGAAAATTTTTGTATTGGTATTAAATCATAAGTTCTTGTCATTTTCTATCTCCTTTTATAAGCAAGATATTAAGCGAGAATCCCAAAGGCAATCTCGCTTAATTTTTGTTGGTGGTTAAGCTGCTGCCTTGCCATCCTTAACTTCAGTAAATTCTGCATCAACTATATTATCATCTGCTGGTGCCTCAGATGCCTGTGGTGCATCCTCTGGCAAGTTAAAGAGAGGAGCTGCTGATTCAAACAATGCGCTCATGGCAGTTGTGATAGCTTCCTTGTCCTCGCCCTTATTTGCTTCTTCTAGTCTAGTAAGGTTTTCTTCAATCTTATCCTTATCGCCAGGATTGAGTCTGTCACCCTTCTTTTCTAGATCCTTTCTGATCATATGCATATGACCTTCAGCTGCATTACGTGCTTCAATGATGTCCTTCTGCTTCTTATCATCTTCAGCGTTAGCTTCAGCATCTCTGATCATCTGCTGGATCTCATCATCACTTAATCCACTATTAGACTGGATAGTAATCTTCTGTTCCTTGCCGGTTCCCTTATCCTTTGCAGTTACACTCAAGATGCCATTAGCATCAATATCAAATGTGACTTCAACTTGCGGAACACCACGTGGTGCCGGAGCAATACCTTCAAGATTGAATAATCCAAGCATCTTGTTATACTGGAACATTTCTCTTTCGCCTTGTCCAACCTTAATAGTAACAGCAGGCTGATTGTCTTCGGCTGTGCTATATACCTGGCTCTTCTTTACTGGGATAGTTGTATTCTTATCAATTAGCTTATTGAATACTCCACCCATTGTTTCAATACCAAGTGATAGCGGAGTAACGTCTAACAATAGTACGTCATTCTTATCACCGCCTAATACAGCACCCTGGATAGCAGCACCAGCGGCAACTGCTTCATCAGGGTTAACATCCTTACGTGGTTCACGACCGAAGATTTCCTTAACGATTTCCTGTACCTTAGGCATACGTGTCTGTCCACCAACTAAGATAACATCATCGATTTCACTAACGTCGATCTTAGCATCTGCGATAGCAGTCTTACAAGGACCAACTGAACGCTGTATGAGATCATCAACTAGTGATTCAAACTTAGAACGTGTTAGCTTAATCTGTAAGTGCTTTGGTCCAGTTGCATCAGCAGTGATATATGGCATATTGACTTCAGTCTGTATAGCACTTGACAATTCAATCTTTGCCTTTTCGGCACCTTCCTTAAGGCGCTGTAGTGCCATTGCATCCTTAGCAAGATCAATGCCCTGTTCCTTCTTAAATTCTGCGATCAAGAAGTCAACAATACGCTGATCAAAGTCTTCACCACCTAGATGTGTATCACCGTTAGTTGAAAGAACTTCAAACTGCTTATCACCATCGGTATCTGAGATATCAATGATTGAAACGTCAAATGTACCACCACCTAAGTCATACACTGCAATCTTGCGATCCTTCTTATCAGTCTTATCACAACCAAATGCAAGTGCTGCTGCTGTAGGTTCGTTAATGATACGTAGTACTTCGAGACCTGCAATCTTACCAGCATCCTTAGTTGCTTGACGTTGGCTATCATTGAAGTATGCAGGAACAGTAATAACTGCCTGTGTTACTTCAGTACCTAGATAAGCTTCTGCATCCTTCTTAATCTTGCGGAGGATTTCTGCTGAAACCTGTTGTGGTGCTAGCTTTTCATCATTAGCATTGATCCAAGCATCGCCGTTCTTTGCCTTGATGATCTTGTATGGGGTTGTCTTAATATCGCGTTGTACTGCTTCTTCGTCAAAACGACGACCAATTAAACGCTTTGCTGCATAGATTGTGTTCTTGGCATTTGTTACAGCCTGACGCTTTGCAGTCTGTCCTACGAGGATTTCTGTTCCTGTATATCCAACTATGCTTGGTGTTGTACGTGCGCCCTCTGCATTTTCAATGACCTTAGTGGTCTTTCCTTCTAGGACAGCTACGCATGAGTTTGTTGTACCGAGATCGATACCGATTATCTTTGCCATTTTGATTCTCCTTTTGTTAAGCAAGAAATAATGTTATATTCCGTTCGGCAATATAACATTATTATTTATATAATTTGTCTCATAAACATGTCAAGATCAGATTACATTTCTGATAAAATTTGTGTCTGTTTCTTTCTTTCACGCACTACAGCAGCAGCCAACTTACGTCGACCTTTTTCACCCTTACTAATATAGTATTCCTTTCGGCGAAGGTCATTAAACCAACCTTCGTCTTGTAGACGCTTCTTAAACTTGCGCAATGCCTTGTTGACATCGTTATTCTTAACTATAACAGTTGTACCCTTAAAAAATCTTCCAGTATTATTATCGTTAATCCAACCAGTATCTTGCCATATAGTCATTTATGTTGCTCACTTTTCCTTTATTGATGATGGAATAATCAATCTTATGACTATTCCATGTTGTATTGGTCAACGAGACCAAATAACTCATATAATAATAAGACATATCATTTGAATTGTCAACATTTATATAAACATTATTAACTTGATTTGCTACATTTAATAGCCATTCAACTTGATCGTTATTATTATATAGATATAGTGTTATCTCTATATCATATTTTAATAAGAATTCATTTATACTATTTCTTTCGTCAGCGGTTGCATTAACAATCAAAACTTTATTTGATTGATCATGGAAATAATCTGGATATGTTATAATAGTAACTTTATTCACGGGTGATTATATCTGCCAACTTTACTTTATGTTCATGTGGTATGTCATCAAACTTAATGTTACTAGCCTTAATGTCATCGACATATTTAATTAGCAACTGTATTTCTGGATCTGACTGATCTTGATTTGATAAGTCTATATCATTAAATTTATGTTCAGCATATTCTCTATAAAGTATATCGATGGGTTTAAAAACATTACGATTAGACTGTATCCTTTGCCATAAACTATCTTCTCGTTGTTCAGAATTCTGCACATATACTACTTCGTCGGAAGTACCATCTGTTCTTGGTTCTTCTTCATCATATATTTCTTCTTTTTTTTTGGTTCTTCTATTTCTTCTACTGGTATTTCAACTGGAACAGAAACAGCAATAGGAGTATTTTCTACTTCTTTCACTTCTTTAGGTTTACGTGTCTTTTTTGGTAATACAGTTGATGTAGGTTCAACTATAGCTTCTGTTACAGATCTAGAAAAATCCAAAGCTTTTTCGTCTAACCTTTTAAAAACATCCTTTAGCTTTTCTTCTTCTATCTTTGTTTTTTCATCTATTTCAGCTTGTGATGATGCTTCTGGTAATACAGGTTGTATTACTTCTGGTAAACTAACTTCAGAAGGAGTAACAGTTTCTTGTTTTGCTATCTTTTTTTCAGCACGGCGATTTCTAAACTGTTCAAAACTCATCTGACTGGCAATCAATAATAAAACAGCTAATGGATCGAAAACGAAAATAATAGTTATTATCATCCAAGTTACTGCTTTTTCAAGCAAATCTTGTCCCGGATTGTTACCATACATAAACGCTGCAATATACTTAATAGGACCAACTTCAGTTTCAATCTGTCTTACCTGCTTTGTTAACGGTAACTTTTGTTCCTGTATTTTGCTTATTTCTTTTTGAGCATCATCGATAACTTTGCTAGTTTTATTACGTTCAACTTGTTGATTTTTACGGGCGTTGTTTGCTGCTGCTACACTCTTCTCATCTTTACCTTTGAGTAAGAATTGTGCCACCACATCATCTAGATTTTTTAAAGCAGTTTTAGCTTGTTCTATTTCTGCTCGTTTAGCAGATATCTTTTCATCTAATAGTTCTATCTGTGCTGTTACATCCCCGACTGGAGCACCTTGATCGATATGGGCACGACTTAGAAACCCAAAGATACCTAAACTAGTAATGATCATTAATATAACAACAGATAATACTAGATATGATTTGAGTATAGTTGGAGCTTTTCTCCAGTTAGTGTGCAACCAACTTGCTGTGACTAGCTTACCTACTTCTAGTGCTGTACCCATAATGATGATGGGATAGTAGGCTCCGGCGAAAATCGCAGCCAATCCCGAAACTGAGTAATAAACAGCAACGCTGCTGATTGTCAATGCAGTCAGCAGCGTCAATAGACCTAAAAACATATAGTTACCTTAGTTGTTGTTTGTTATTTGAGTCATTGTATCAATGATTGATACAGTAACATTGGCCCATGCGCTAGCAGGAGTCTTTGGCTGTGTAACAGTGATATCTTGATCATATTCCTGTCCCAATGATGCATCATATGTCCTATATCTACGAACATAACCGGATGATCCACCAATAGTGATTCCTCTTACAACAGCTTCTGTTATACAATTTTGTATTGCGGTAGCTTTATCAGTAGCAGATAGTGTATCGTACTTGCTAGTAGTCAATGTAGTTGACCCATCACTAAATGTACCGGAACCAATAATATTTTGCCAACCTCCCAATACATATCCTTCTTGTGTATAACCAACTGTAAAAGATACACTAGCAGCAACATCATCAGCAGCAGTTTGAGGATTACCACCAGTTAATACAGTCATGTCAAGAACCTGTACTAGGCTCACTAACTGTAGTTGATTTAATATAGCATTGAAACGTATATTACCACGTGCCCTGCGTTTAGAGTTATTGATTGTTGTGTTCAATGTTGAAAAATAGTTAAAATCCCATGGCTCAATACTACCGCTATCATTATTTGCGGCTGTATTACTATATCCTGATGATAAATTGATACTAACTCTATAATAGTTAGGTGTTAGTTGATCGTTGTTATTTTGAAATCCTGAAGCCATGGTGATTATCCTTCTTTAAGTTATTTATCTTAGCCGCGTCGACTCTTAGTACCAACTTGTGTTATGTATTTGTTTTACAATTTTCGCCATGCCATCGGACATACATTTGTTTTATAACTTCTTTATTACAATGCTCACAAGTTACTTTAATTCTATTACTTGCCTTTAATGATAGCTTCTCTCTATGGTGATTGTCAAACTTTTTTCCACGCATAGCATCACCGATGCATTTTATTTTACCTTGTTTCTGATGAAGCTTTGATCTCTCTGAATATTCTTTTAATCTCTCGTCTTGATCTTTAGTTAAACCTTTATTCCACGGAATCGGACGATTACCTAACTCTTTAGATTTTCGCTGTGCTTCTTTCATTAAAGCCCTACCTTCGGCAGTTTTCATCCAACTTTTGTCCGCATTTTTTTGAGCAATATTGATTGCTTCTTCTTTTCCGATCATTCCTGATAACATTTGCCATGCTATTTTATCTTGCCATCTTCCGTGTTCTTCAAATAACTTACGATGTTCCTCTGCATGTTGTTCGACTGTAAGAAAAACAATATTGCCCTCATCATTTGATCCCCCAGCATGGAGTGGTATAATATGATGTGCATGTAATCCTTTAGGTTTTTTCTTTTTATAATATGTTGTTCTTTTGTACATTTTTGGTCCCTTATTGTATTTATACAATAAAGGATCAATTTTTATTTTTTCTTACCTATATCAGTTAAATCTGCTCCTGGGGTAATATATTGGTATGCCCCTTTTGAATATGCAGGAGCAGTTCGTTTTGCTTTATCAAGGATTTCTTTTTGTACTTCAGGAGCCTCCTTGTGGAGGTTTTCCATTATACCTTTCTTGAAACCGTTACCAACGCTGTTGCTAAGTTGATAAGGATTACGAGTGGTAAGATCTGGTTTAATATTGATTCTAACATTTCCTACGAATTCTTTCTTTAGTTTAACTTGATTAGGAGTAAGCCCTTGCTTCTCCAACCAGGCATTATGTTTATCAGTTGCAGCAGCTAACTTCTTTGAATTTGATTTCTTCTTCTTAGAACTGTATTTTGTAGTTGTAAGATATGGTCCGACCAGATGCATACTCATAGTAAATCCTATTTGTTGAGGTAGGTATTAACTACTCTATCTGCTATATTATACTTTACTGCTTCGTCTGCGTCAAGATACACATCTGAGCTAGGCATGAGTATTTCTTTAACCTTCTTCTCGCTCATTCCTGTGCATTTCATATAATGATTCAACATTCGCTTGCCAGTAAGTGTAAACTCTTTAACAATAGCAACTAGTTCATGTTCTTTGCCTTGGCTTCCCCACGAATATTGATGGCTTAAGATGCTGGTATTTGGGGTTAATGTGCGGAAGCCTTTCTTACCGGCCATAAAGATCAATAATCCGGCACTGCTAATCTGTCCAAGTCCTAGTGTGTGTACTGGGATCCTGCTTCCTTGCATGATATCAATAAGAGCAAATGCAGAAGTTACTTCACCACCCGGACTGTTTATAATCAGTGTGATGTTTTGCAATCTATCCTTTTTCTCTACTAAGTTTCTTTCCAAGATAAACTCGATAGCATCGGAAGTATTGGTTGGAGTTATTTCATCGCTTAGTATGAATATACCGTGATCAGCGATTGTGAACTTATAATCGTATTCTGTATCTTCATTCTTTTTGACCATTATTGTTTCCTAGCTATTTTTTCCAATAACTCACGATTTTCATAATCTAGTTTATTTTTAGCTACATCATAACAAGTAGCAAATATACCAAAAAAAGCTAATGTACCAAAACAAATGATAAAACCGAGTTCTGGATCATTGACTAGTTCTCCGATTTTAAAGCCAACTAAAAGAAACAGGCCTATGGATAATGTAGTAGTCAAAAACATTTTGACCATATATTTAAGAGCCAATAAGATTACTTTTGATCTCATATTACACCTTTTGATTATTCTTTTAGTATAAACTAGAACCAAAAGTAAGTCAACAAAAAAGAGAGTTAAGTTTCCCCAACTCTCTAAAGTTTGATAGTATGATTTTTCTTTTTATTAGGCTTGTCTTGTTAGATATGAAGCACGTACCTTTCGTGCTCCAAAATACTTTTTAACCAAATCTATAACGATTTGATCATCGTATTCCTTACAAGAGAAAACATCGAGGTACATAGCATTACCTCCCTCCAAATCGTCAGGAACGAAATGAGCACAGATGTTTGAAGTTTCAATCAACTGTACTAGAGTGTATCCAGCTTTATTACCCGAACCAAAGTTAACTATCTGTGGTTCGCCATACGCAACCATATCAATGTCATTGACTAGCTGTTTAGTGAAATTATAGATTGTATCGTAGCTATTGATTGCTTCCGGATCGCAGTGAGCGCAATCTAATACGAGATGATATCCCCAGTATGCCATTTCATGTTTTCTCCTTATAGTATATTTTATAACAGTTCTTGATTTTATTATCAAGTGATTTATTTAATGTATTTCAATAAAAACTGTTAGTTTTATGGATAAAGTTAAATAAACCATGATTGTTATTTTTAATGATAGTCCGCAGTTTCCAAACAGGAGCATCGGAGCTTATAGGATAGCTACTGTCCTACGACGATATGGTTTAGAAGTTGAGGTTATTGATTATCTCAATAAATGGGAAAATATTCGTATCAAAGATACAGATGTTTCTGATTCTGATAGATTGTTCAGATATCTCGACAAAATACCCAATGTAGATTGGTGGGGATTTAGCGGTAAGTTTCTTTCAGCATTTCATATGCAGTTAAAAAATCAAACATTTAAAAATGATGATGAGCCCAAATATCAAGGCCATTTTACACACTGTACTATGAAGTACGAAAACAAAATCATTAACTACATTCGCAAGAGAGGTGGTCCTATCGTAGTCGGCGGTCCATCAACTGATGTATTAAAAATCTATCTCGACGAAGCTAACATCGAACAAGATTATAAGAAAATAGGAACTCCTTTATACAAAAAAATAGATATACTCTGCGAAGGATATGCTGATACAGCCGTTATAGCTGTGCATGAACATATAATGAATAATGGTGAGTTAAAGTATTCTGAAGTTAACGATGTTAAGATAGTTGATTGTGATAAAGATTACGGTACTGTTGATCTTTCTTCAATCGACACCGAATATGACTATAGTGATTTTTTAAACAAGGGTGAAATATTTCCTATTGAAATAGGTAGGGGATGCATATTCCATTGTGCTTTTTGTAGTTTTGGCCACCTAGGTAAAAAGCCAGGCACATATATCCGTCCTAAAGAAAGCATCAAGAAAGATATAGTTAATCGATTTGAAAAATACGGTACTACCAGATTCTTATTTGTAGACGACACATTTAACGATAGTGTTGAAAAAATGAAAATCATCAAAGAAATCAGAGAAGAGACCGAAATACCTTTTGAGTTTTGGAGCTATTGTAGATTAGATCTACTTAATGCAAAGCCAGAGATGGTTGATCTCATTGAACAGATTGGCTGGACCAGTCTCACTTTTGGTGTAGAGACATTTAATCGTACTAGTGGTAAAGAAGTTAAAAAAGGTGCTGATCCAGAAAAACTAAAAGAATTCTTGATCTATCTGAGGAAGAGATTCCCTGATCACAAATTCCACATTAATCTTATGGTAGGTTTACCATCCGATACAGAAGAAACTGTAGTAGAATCATTACAATGGTTTATTGATAATCCTAATATAGCGACTAATCTCAGGATCAGGGGATTTAATATACATAATGCTCGATTCAAAAAAACAGCAAGTCTTATAGCTCAAAATCCCGAAGCATACGGATATACTGTTTCGAAATCAGCTACAGATCCTAGTAGAGTAGATTGGGTTTCCAAGACAGGAATGACTTCATTAGATGCTGTTAATATTGCAAAAAAGCAGCAGCAAAGATTCTCTCGCTCCAAAAATAATAGAGTAATAACTCCCATTACAGTGATGCAGGGAGATATATTAGACATGGATGAAACAGGGATGAAAGTTAATAATCAAAAAGAAGTTTTTCCAAACTATGTGAGACAAAAAATGAAATTTAGAGGAGTGGTATAAACTTCGATGTTAAATACCCTATGATTATTATTTTTAATGACAGTCCACAATATCCTAATAGAAGTATCGGAGCTTATAGGATAGCTACTGTATTACGAAGACAAGGTTTAGAAGTTGAAGTAATAGACTATCTCCACAAGTGGGAACTCTCTCATATCAATGGAGTACCTACTCCTAATAGATTATTTGAATATCTTGATCAGATACCCAATGTAGAATGGTGGGGGTTTAGTGGTAAATTTTTATCAGCGTTTAGTT
>Ga0208741_10000762_pt1 | contig 14242 bp, 11 predicted proteins | sample CryBogCBE03Jun09_FD_184576 | JGI IMG/M metagenome (GOLD analysis project Ga0208741, IMG submission 184576) | Freshwater microbial communities from Crystal Bog, Wisconsin, USA - CBE03Jun09 (SPAdes) | ecosystem: Environmental > Aquatic > Freshwater > Lake | place: Crystal Bog, Wisconsin, USA...
GCAGTATATGATCGACTTCGTGCATTTCTAATCTCAAATGGAGCCCTACAGACAACACAGCCAGAAGCTGTCAATGGTGTAGTGCCACCAGTAGCAGGAGTTAATTAATGACATTTTTTAAACATGTTGGCGTTGCCAACAACAAAAAAGTAATTATTGTTCAGCGTCAATTGAGTGGCGATGATGAGCATATGGCTGCTATTCTTTATAGTGACATCTTACCTACACGGTATCATGATGATGTAATGAAGGTATTGGAATCAGACGAAGGACAAAAGTCATATGAATTTAGAGATGTTCTACAGCGTCGTATGATGGCTGATGGTACTAACATGCTTCAATCGCTCAGCAGTGAAAATTTCATTAAGAGAGTTCCTCAAAATGCAGTTATTGTTAAGCCAAATAGTAAGAGTTCAATTCGTCTAGATGAACTTAATAGATTGCTTACTGAGGCAGGTAGAGGCGAAGCTGCTACCAAGAGACTGGATCAAATGGATGCTGAATTAGGCATGAATAATGACCCAACAAAGACTAATATTTCTCGCAATAAAGCAAAGAATAGTCCAACTGTTGATATCCAATATGGCGATGATGACTCTGAATCTGCTATGGTTCCATCTGTTACTGTCACTGAACCAGCTGCTCCTAGTCAGACTGATTTAATGATGCAGATGATGCAGACTATGCAACAGATGCAGAAGGAACTTGCTGAAATGAAGAAGCCTGCCACTAAGAAACCTGCTGCTGTAAAGGTTACTAAGACTAAGAACGTAGCTGCTGGCTAATAAAGTGGATGGGAACATTGATCCCAACGATGATCTTTATAGTCGTTGGGAAAGCATCATAGCCGAATCGGATATACGAGAAATACCCATTAATTTTTTAAAAGAAGTTAGTATAAAATTAAATGATGGCGACATCGTAAATTTCAATGTTAAAGATCTAATAGAAAAAGGACTAACGCTTAAAGAAGTCGAAGTAAAAGTACATGACTTTGTTGAAGAATTTGACGATGATATTGATACCTTAGACTTTCACATTAATATCGAAGCATTAGCAAATGAAGTAGATCAAAAAACACGAGGGCTATTAGGTGATTAAAGCAATCTTTGCAACTGATCTCCAGGGCGGTATGGGTTATCAAAACTCACTGCCCTGGCCTCACGATAAAGAAGATCTCAAAAATTTTAAAGAAGCAACGTCGGGAAATATTGTTATCATGGGGTCTAATACATGGTTGGATCCCAAGATGCCAAAACCATTACCAAATAGAACCTGTGTTGTTGTTACAAATCAAGATATAAAACTTTTTAATCAAGCACACGAAGTTATAGCAGGTGCATGGCTTAAAGAAAGTCTCGAGATGCTAGATCAGCATAATCCCGACAAGACTATTTGGATCATTGGTGGCGCCAAACTACTAATGAGCTGTAGGACATATATTAAAGAAATTAATTTAACAACTTTCATGACAGAATACAACTGTGATGTTACACTAAACATGGCCGAATATCTTCGCGGATTTAATAAATGCACGGAAGCATTTGGTCGTGATAAGATATACACTACATGGGTAAAAGAATGAGCGAATTAAATTATCTAGAACTATGCAAACGTATACTAAACACTGGATTAACCAGTGATGACAGAACTGGAGTTGGTACACTAAGTTTATTTGGTGAACAACTTCGTTTTAATCTACAGGAAGGTTTTCCTGCTGTTACAACAAAGAAGCTGGCATGGCGATCGGTTGTGTCTGAATTAATTTGGTTTATTGAAGGATCAGGTGATGAGAGAAGACTTGCTGAAATTCAGTTTGGAACCCGAGACAACGCTAAGAAAACTATATGGACTGCCAATGCAACAGCAGATTACTGGCTTCCCCACGCACGATTTGAAGGAGATCTCGGCAGAGTCTACGGCGTACAATGGCGCAACTGGCGCAGCCCCATCTTCAAAGGATCATACAGTTTCACAGAGACTGATCAGCTCAAGAACCTCATTGAAGGATTAATTAAAGATCCCAATAGTCGACGTCATATTATTTCAGCTTGGAACCCAGGCGAACTTGATCGTATGGCGCTGCCTCCCTGTCATGCTTTTATGCAGTTCTATCTACGTAATAATCGACTAAGCTGCCAGATGTATCAGCGTAGTGCTGATGTATTTTTAGGAGTACCTTTTAACATTGCAAGTTATGCATTGTTTACACATCTGATAGCAAAGGAGATTGGCGCCGATGTTGGAGAACTTATTTTAACTTTTGGCGATGTTCATATCTACAAGAATCATATCGATGCTGTAGAAGAACAATTGACGAGAAAACCCAATGACTTTCCAACTCTTGATATTAGCAATGTTAGTAGTTTGTATTCTGTCACTGTAGATGATTGTAAGTTAATCAACTATCAGTCATATGCTACTATTAAAGCAGAGATGGCTGTATGAAAACGGTAGCTATTACTGGTGGCATGGGATTCATTGGTCACCATTTAGCTAAATTCTTTTTAGAAAAGAAGTGGTCAGTTAAGATCGTCGACGATCTTAGTTTGCACATGGATCCATTTCTAACCAAATATAGACTAGAATCTATACAAAGTAAAAATTGCGAATTTCTTAATTTTGATTGTCGTAGTGAATATGACTTCAGAAATAAACTCAAGGAACTTGGCATAGATGTTATTCTACACCTCGCCAGTATACCAAATCAAAAGTCAGCTGCTGATATACCCCAGAGTGCTGTGTCCAGTATTGTTAATGGCTCACTGAGTTCAGCATCAGTTGCACAGGCATTAGGCTGTAGATTTGTTCATGTTAGTAGCAGCATGGCCTATGGCAATTTTACAAGTTTTCCACAAATTGAAGATACAATATTGAAGCCCGTTAATTTATATGGAACACTAAAGTCTCATAGTGAAGATATAGTTAAATTAATTACCAATAATTATATAATTGTTAGACCCAGTGCTGTATATGGACCTGGTGATAGTTTCGATCGAGTATTGGCTAAATGGATATTGTTGGCATTATCAAATGATGATATTATTGTTAGCGATCCTTCAACAATTTTAGACTTTACACATGTCAGTGATTTAGTTAAAGGTATATTTGCAGCGGCAACAACTACGCATTATCGTAACGAAACATATAATATAACAAGAGGTCAAGGTCGTAGTTTAGGCGAAGCTGCATTACTAATTAAAGCTCTTACTAAGAGCAAGAGTCAGATAATATATGTTCCTGCTGAACACGATAGCCCCACTAGAGGTGCATTGGACATCACAAAAGCAAAAAACCATTTCAATTATCAACCACGAATTGATCTTCAAGATGGTATCGAAAGCTATATAAATTGGATTAAGATTTTTAAAAATGTCAATTAAGTTTTATAATCTTAAAGAACAATTTGAAGATCAGAGATATGAAATTCAACAGGCTATCACTGAAGTTGCAGCGAGTGGGCAATACTTTGCTAATAAGTCTGTTACAAGATTTGAGAGTCTCATCAGTGCTTTATATGACGGTGCCGCTGTTTCGTGCTGTAATTCTGGGACTAGTAGTCTTATTGTTGCACTCCTGTCAGCACAGCTGGTAAAAAATAGTATAGTTGCTATACCCGCAATGACATATGTTGCCACTGCAAATGCTGTTCGTGCAGCAGGATTTCATCCAGTTTGCATCGACATCGATAACCACTGGCTCATGAATTACGATAAGCTACATGAATATCTTGAGACTTTCAATGATAAAATTTCAGCCGTTATTGTAGTTGATCTTTATGGCCAAGGGGTTAACATTAAAAAATTTAAGGAACTATGCGATCACTATAAAGTAAAATTAATAGTTGATGCTGCACAGAGTTTTGAATTGTTCTACGATCATTATCATCAAATTGACTATTGCGATAGTCTAGCACTTAGTTTCAATCCCTTAAAGAATTTGGGTGCAATGGGTAATGCAGGTGCAGTTGTTAGCAAAAACTATAATGTTGAAGTTCTTAAGAAATATACACAGCAGGGAAAGTTAGATGGAGATGTGATTTCTCCTGGACTTAATTGTAGAATAGATGCTATACAAGCTGCTGTATTGAATGTTAAATATCAAAAGTTTGATGAGAATATGCGTCGTAAGAGTGATATCAGTTGGTATTATAGGCAACAACTTGAAATGTTAGTGCCTATGCCTCTACGTAACTATATCTGCACTCATACCAATTATGTTTTTGAAATTGCCCCATTAAATCCTGGCAAAATGAAACTTGCATTAACTGCCAATGGCATTGAATTTGCTAGTCATTATGAAAAACCCTTGCATCATTATATAGCGTTTAAAGAGTTCTTTGATTATTGCCCCGAAGCAACAGCACTAGCGGGGCGTTGTATTAGCTTGCCTAATCATTGGCATTTGACAGATGCAGAAGTTGATCATGTAGTTAAAGTTGTTAAATCTGCACTGTAAAGAGATTGGAATTTCTTATTCAACCAATCCCATTCATTAGTTAACATTAGCCAACTATATTCACCATCAGTTGATTCAAAATAGTTCTTTGCATCTTCAGCTCCTCTCTTGTACCAAATCTGTTCAGCTGTAAGCCATTTATTAAGTCTAAATTCTAATTCTAGATTATTGCTTTCTTTTCGGTAGTATAGAAGTTTAGCAGTTTCTCTGAATGCAGTGCGCCATGTATCCCATGGATCTGTTAGTGTAGTTTCACTGATTACCAATGGTACAACAGCATGTTCCTGAGCCAACGTCATATCAAGCCCGCCGGTATTCTCCAGCATCAACCTCTTGTTATAAGCAATGGGAGCCATATGCCCATATGTTAAATCCAAATCTTTATTATGATTATGGAAAATATAGTGTTTGGCTTGCTGCCAATAATCAGGACGCCATTCAAATTGAACAAAGTTATCGGTCATCCAACATTTAGCAAATACAGCCAAAAACCAATCTGTTGTACTTTGTTCAGCAGCAGCCTGATATGCTTTTAATCTTGGGGTAATTCCACGAACTGTTTTTGGCATAACATATGAACGATGATTAAGACGATCATAAATTTCTTGTGAATTCTTTTCACCGTTATGAAGGAAAATAACATCCATCTTACAATTATCAGCTACAATCTTGCGTTCAAGAAATGGATATTCATATATTTCTTTGCTGACAATGCAATCTCGCGGTACAAGACTTACACTATTACATGTACTCATTCCAACAACAGGACGATCTTCCCATAAACAAGGATTGGGAATTGTTGTTACATCCATATATTCTTTATGATAAACTGTGTATAGAGCAGGACTGCGAGTATTTTTGTTGATTGCATCAGCTAGATTATCCTCAGTATAAATTACTGTGGGCCACGGATATCTTAGTATTGCTGGATGATCAAAATCCCATTTAAATTCATTTGTTCTTAGAAATGTAGGTACATGAATGAAAAATGTTTCACCTTTAATTTGATATAAAGCGGGCCAGCAATGTGCAAAGTCCAGTTGATCTAAATCTGGCAACCAATTAAATTTAAAATTGGAATAGTCACTGCAAGTAGAACAGATCCATACATATTCACTTGCTGATCTTTTAACAGCACTACGCACGACTGATTCCATATTACCAGTGAATCTAATTTTCTTGTCTGCTGTAAACCCACTAGTATTACCCGATCCCATATCTAGAAATATAAGATCAGTTATTTTTTCGTTAAACAATAACTCGCTTGCATGATATTTAAATTTCTTCTGCATCATAGTTTTTGTATTAACAAGCCATGTATAGCTAAGTTTTTCTTTACCCTTCATTGCAAAGCAGTGTATGAATTGATTATCCCATGAGTCAGGTAACCATGAGAAATCAAACTCATCATAGTCAATTCTGCTGTCAATGATCCATACCCATTCATTTTCTAATTCCTGTGCAATAACCCAATTGGCAAGACTGTCCTGCCAATCAAATCCTAACAGCACTTCAGTGACAAAGTTTGGCCAGTATACTTTATCCTGTATACTCTTTTCAAACCGCAATGAACTTTTATAGTATTTGAAATCTTTCTTGTCTAATGTCCTCGTATTAATTAACCATGTATAACTAAGCTGTTGCTTATTCTTCATTGACAAACAATGTATCTTGTCCACATCCCATGCATCAGGTAACCAATGCTTGTTTAGATTATCATAGTTAATTCTACTGTCACATACCCATACCCATTCGTCTTCAAAATACTGACTACATAGCCATTCATACTGCTGTTCATGTGTAATGTAGTCAGGCCAAAATATTGTCTGAGGTTCTTCTTTAAAGTTTAAATGACTTTCATGAAATATATCTTTAATTGATTCGACTTTTATGTTACGCAAACTTGTATAACTTAATTGTTTTTTATCTTCCATACAGAAGTAATGAGTCTTATTCAAATCCCATTCGTCGGGAAGCCATGTAAAATCAAATTGACTATAATCTATTCTTGAATCAATATCCCATACCCATTCATCCATGGCAGCACCTTCATTAAATTTCAATCCTGCAAAATGATATTTCTTTGTTCCCTTATTATGCTTTTTGTTATACAGTTTTGTGTAGTGTAGTTTCTCACAACCTGTCATTGTAAAGCAATGTTCTTTGTCAATATCCCACCCATTGGGAAGCCAATCAAAGTCAAACTCACTATAATCGATACGTGGATCAGTGACCCAGATCCATTCATCATCTGCTGCTCCGTCGCGAAATGTCAATTGACTTGAATGATAGGTTTTACCCTGTATGACATGCTTAGAATTATATAACTTTGTATAGCTTAATTGATCAGTATATCGCATACAAAAGTTATGTTCTTTATTAATATCCCAAGTGTCAGGCAACCATGAGAAATTAAAATTTGAATAATCTATCCTGGGATCAGTAACCCATACCCATTCGTCATTGACAGCATCAGTTTTAAATTTTAAATTAGCTTTGTGAATCTTTCTAAAAGTTGAATTTTGATGATTAACATTAACCAACCAAGTATAATGTAAATGATTGCAACCTGCCATAGTAAAGCAATGTTCTTTATCAATATCCCATGCATCTGGCAACCAATTAAAATCAAAGTTTGAGTAATCTATTCTGTCATCTGTATGCCAAATCCATTCATTTGCAGCAGCCTGAGGCTTAAACGTCAATATAGATTCATGAAACTTTGAACTTGTTTGTACATGTTTAGAATTATAAAGTCTTGTATAGCTTAACTTTTCGCAACCTTTCATTGCAAAGCAATGTTCTTTATCAATATCCCATGCATCTGGCAACCAATTAAAATCAAAGTTTGAGTAATCTATTCTGTCGTCGGTTATCCAAACCCATTCATCTTTAGCTGCATCAGTTTTAAAAGTTAAATCAGTTGTATGATATTTTGAACTTGTTTGTACATGTTTAGAATTATAAAGTCTTGTATAATGTAATTGCTTACAACCACGCATAGTAAAGCAATGTTCTTTATCAAGATCCCATGAATCTGGCAACCAATTAAAATCAAAGTTTGAGTAATCTATTCTGTCGTCGGTTATCCAAACCCATTCGTCACTTGCTATATTAAGTTTAAACCTTAGATTACTTGGATGATATTTACACTCTCCACTATTATACTTTTTATTGTACAGTTTAGTATAACTTAATTGTTGCAACCCAATCATAGTAAAACAATGTGTTTTGTTTATATCCCATGCATCCGGTAGCCATGCAAAGTCAAATCCAGTATAATCGATTCTGTCGTCGGTTATCCACTTCCACTCATCATTGGCTGCATTTTCTTTGAATGTCAATTCAGCTAGATGAAACTTATTTGAAACTGAACTATGCCTAGTATTAACTAAACTTGTATAATATAACTCAGTACAACCTTTCATGGTAAAACAATGGGTTTTATTAACATCCCATGCATCAGGCAACCAGTTAAAGTCAAATCCAGTATAATCGATTCTGTCGTCAACTATCCATACCCATTCAGGAAGATCTGTACGTATGAGTTCTTCTTTAGCAATCTTTAGTATAGGTTCTTTAAACATCAGTGTACTTGTATGATGTTTAATGCCTGTAATCTCACAAGTAGTATTAATTAAACTTGTATAACTCAACTTGTCGCAGCCATACATTGCAAAACGATGTTCTAATGTTTTATCCCATGCATCTGGCAACCAATTAAAGTCAAAGTTTGAATAATCTATTCTGTCATCCGTTGTCCAGCACCATTCATCATTTGGCAAGAATAACAGCTCACTCAGATGATGAACTGTTTCTGTTGCGCCAGCTTTTATTAGATAGGTATATGCTAATTGCGTTGTACCACGCATTGCCCAAGCATGATTCTTTTCCCATTCCCAACTGTCAGGAAGCCAATCAAAATTAAAATTAGTATAATCTATTCTGTCGTCTTTGATCCATTCCCATCCATTAATAATTGTTTTACTGGGTAATATTTCTGAATGATAATTTATTACTGCTGTTTCATTATGATTAACGGGCAACAGCCACGTAGTATGCGTATTAGCATTATTATGACTCCCCCATACATGATATTGTTTTTGTTCATGTTTACTAGGAACATAACGTAAATTAAAATTAGTATAATTAACTGCTTCGCATAATATCCAAGCATATTCAGTGCGACTATTTGCAATAGCCTGTTGTTTTACTTGCTCGAAATTATCAGTATACCAAAATATATCATACATGACTACGATAACCAGGCATTAGAAAATCTATCTGCTGCTGTTCATAATCTAAATCGCTCCAACTATAATCATATACAGCTGAATGACCCAAACATTCAATACTATAGATGTCTAATCTACGACTCATCATTTCCCAAATTTTACTTCTATCATCCGTACCAAATGATTTAATTAGGTTAACCTTACCAATTTCTAAATATCCGAGACTCAGCATGGGATCATTGGCATCAAAGCCATTCATCTTTAACCAAAGTTGAAAACTATCCATTTCTGTTGTATGCCATGGATGAGCATTGCCATAAACAACATCCTGTCCCCATTCAATATCAAACTCGCCACTATAGTATTCAAGATGAGTAACTGCATCGCACATAACATTAGTCATTGCTGCACCATGTTCGTCACGAAATACTTCATATAGTGTTTTACCGATCTGTGCCCAATGCATATAAACATAGCCAAACTTACGATCGTATCCGTTAGTTAGAAAACCTTTGCGATGTTCGCTGTTAAGCGGATACCGTTTAGCATTGAGAAATGTTGTGATTTGACTAGGGCGCTGCCACTCTGGCGCTTGTACTTTCTTACGCATACTGAGACATAGATTTTCAATTTCATGACAGAGATTATTAAGCTGTCGAATACTATACTTTACCTCAGGTACTGCTTGCTTATACCATGAACTCATATTACCTACAGTGCCCTGCAGATGTTCAAAATGATTATGAATCTTATTCATTATGTCATGATTAATTTCGAGATCTTTAAAAACTTCATCCTCATCAACATATTCAATTGTTTCATAACCTTCGAGATTATCATTCAGTCGCTCAATATGCTGATTAAGTTGTTTACAAAGATAATCAAGATCTCGCTGTGTATCTGCCCAACCATGCCAGCAATAGTTCTTTTCAAGTGGAGTATTCTTCATTAGCTCTTTGGCTAATGCCACTTGCCAATCTAATGCAAGTTCGGTACTATTAGGTTCAATATATACAGGCAACAGATCCCGTTTGCTAACAGGATTTCTCAAAGTCATTGTAATCATATAGCGTTCCACCAAGCCAATGCAGGTTTATACTCACCAAGAATATCCTGCATTGTTAGTTTAGCATCTTTACGAATTGATTCCAACTTCAAAAGATGTTGCTTACCTCTGACAATTGCAGCAGGATCATTATATTGTTCTTCAAATGTTTGGCGAGTTTTAAGTTGTTCTAGTAGATCCCACATACTTTGAGTACGATGTGTTATCATTGGTCTAATTTCATCCTGTATCAATTCAATCCATGGTATTAGTATTGATCTAGGTAATGCAAGCGGGCTTAAGAGAATATCACTGCTAAAACTAAAGATACACTTACTAAGAAGACCACACCTGAGGTCATTAGCAAGGGCAACAATGTTGGGAATATCACACATGCCAGGCAAAGTAAGAGTAAAGTCGATACGCATTTGATTAGGGTGCCGCTGACATGCCAAACCAGTTCTAAAATTCTCAAGCCAAGTATTATAATCAAGCCCACTACGAACATACTCACCAATAGATCCAGTGCCGTCCAAGGAAGCGCATATTTCCCAATGATTATAGTGTCCGAGTAATTCATATAGATTTCCTTTTTTATAATTAATTTGACTTAGATTAGTATTATAACGCACACGCACTTGATCTGCATAATTTAATTCAATAATACGTTCCATTGCACGCCAGTGTTCTGGATAAAGTAATGGTTCACCGCCAACCCAATATATCTCACGTATTGACTTTGCTTCAACAGCATCCATAAACTCTGGCACAACTGTATTGCTAACAAACTCTTTAATTAATTGTCTATTATCCTGTCGCAACCAATTGTTTTTGGGATTATTCAAATCAACCATTTGATTATTGACTGCTTCGCTTTCCCACGCACTACTAAGCATATCCCCGCACATACGACATTTAAAATTACAGACATTACTATATCTATAGTCCCAGCTGACAGGTTCCATTGTTGTATAACCTTCATTATCAGTTGAGTCTATCGCTTGTTGTCTAAGATCCTTAAACAAATGACCAAAGTAATCCTTATAGACATTTGTGTTTAATAATTTTTTATCACATACTTCACATGCACTGGGTATTTCACCACTGAGCCATTTACTACGAATTGTTCTAACATGTTCACTGTTCCACCATGACTTAAGACTTAGAGGAGCAAACTGTCCTGTGCCACTATCAGTGTCAATATATTGTTTAAAGTTTTGTGCAGGTTCTCTGCTGGCACAACAAAGTCTACGCTCACCTTGTGGACTAATATAAGTGTGTGTCCACGGTGCTAAACAAAAGTCATTCATACCCTATTGCCTTTGCTATTTCAGGATGATGATTTGAAAACAATTGATTACGTTGTATGTCACTATTAGTCAGTACTTCAATAAGCATAGAACAATCGCTTCCGTCGCCTTGATTCATAAACTCAATGACTTTAATAATATCGTTGCAGTAAGGACCGTTGTAATTGGAAAATTTATCATTGATTATTTTTTTAGCAGTATCATTTAAATTACGTACATTAAAATACCAAGCGTCATGCAGTACATTAAAGTAAACAAATTCAAAATTTTGATGACTGACCCATTCAGCTAATTCATCTAGGTAATATATGTTTAATGCATTAACAGTAAGACATACTTGCAGTGTGATATTGTTTGTATTAGCTATCAATGAATAAAATTTATTTAGATTATCTATAGCTGCGGTCCATTTTGCACCATAACGCTGATATTCAAATCTTTTGCCGATATCATCAATGCTGAGTGCAATTTCAACTGCTTTGAAATTTGGCCATAATTTTAAACCACGTTTTGGAACCTGTGTAGTATTGGTATTATAATGAATTTCTATTAGTCCAGCAACACCTAGATCAACAGCTTGTTGTAATAGATCAAAGTGTTCATCTATTAGAAAAGGTTCGCCCCCGGTAAATTCCATATATCGAATCTTAGGTAATAACAGAGTCAAATCTTCCCAAAATTCTTTACTTTCTCTAGGCCAACGCCCTGCTATTAAATTAGCCCTAGCAGTTATATTTGATGAATCAATATCAATTTCTTCCTGTGCCCATTTACTACTGCTATAGCTTCCACAAATACGACACTTTAAATTGCAGATATTTCCTAATTTTAAATCTAAAAATATTAAATTATTACCAGTGTCATGAGTAAAATCCATATCCTTTATCATATTCTTTAATCTATTTTTGCTGTTTAATCTTTTACTTGTTCTGCCAGCAGCTTCTTCATCCCAGCAACGATCACATGATTTAGGTTTGCTACCATTTAAAAATTGTTGTCTAAGATCTTTCATATAATTACTATTATAAGCTTCACTAAGTGTATGCTTATTAAGATGCATGGGTATTCCTGCATCATCAGTGACGGGATCTCTAGCCAAGCAGCAGGGACGTATTTCTCCCAATGGGCCAGTTTCAATACTAACCCATGGTAAAATGCATAACGTATCAATCATTTAAAATTCCATGCAATTGTGGAATAATATCTTTAAGTGATTCATTGCGTACATTATCTAATAGTTCAAGTTGATATTTAGTTTTTGTAAGTGTATCAATTTTATCCGTCAATTGCATAAAGTTAATTGCACCTTTGAATCCCATTGTTGCTCTAGTCAACGAGTCTTGAGGTTCCAACCAAGAAATATGTTCCTCATATTGAGCCTGCAATTCATTTTTAATTGCCTTAGGTAATATATCAATTCTATAGTGAGCAGGATCCTGCAATATGTTTACGTTTAGATCTTGTGGGTTGATGAATCCTCTATCGACCCAATTACGATGAAACTCGGTTATCTGCCAAGCGTTCATAACACTTAATGTTGGGCTAATATAGAAGTCAACTTTTGGACATTTTTTTAACATCTCTTCTCTGTTACGTTCTACCTGCAGCCAATCTGTTCCTTTACGCATATATTCACCCAAGGTTCCCATTGCATCTAGACTTGCACCAACGCTGACGCTTTTAAATTCAGGCCATAAATCTAATACATTTAGCTTTTTATATTTCATTTGAGTAAAATTAGTATTATAAATTAACCTTACATGAGTCATTTTCTTTTCTACTAGAGTTTTCAACAGACGATAATGTTCTTCCATGATAAGAGGTTCGCCGCCTGCAAAATAAACCTGTTCTAGTTCGTCAATATGACTTTCAAGTTGTTCATAAATATCATTGAGCTTGCGGCCTGCAAAATACAATCGTGAATTCTTACTTTTCCATTCGTCAGCACGTTCTTTTCCTGCTTCGATTTCATATATTTTAGCATGATCATCGTACCAATTACTACTGAATATATGCCCGCAACTACGGCAACTTAAGTTGCATAGATTACTAAATCTAATATCCCAATATGTTAAATGTAGTGGAGCTGAGCCATCCTCACTTGTATCATTGACGAAATGTACGTTATGACCGAAATGTTTATTGCTACTGAGTCTCATACTGAAGAATCCCGATTCTTCTTGTTCATAGCAACGATTACAGCCTTTAACCTTTTCTTCCGACAACATCTTCAGTCTAATTTTTTTCATTGGGTTATCATTCCAAATTTTTTCTAGACTATCTTTTTTAGTGTCCCCAATGGGATTTTTCATTTCAGTCATACAGCAGGGATAAGCCGCGCCGGTTGGATATGCATGTATATGCATCCATGGCAACATGCAGAAAGTCTTACTTTCAAAAAGTAAATCTTTCTGACGCTCTTCCAATGGATTCGTAGTTTCTTTAACTAGTTTTTTCTTGTTGCTGTATTCATATGGGTTCGCCATTAAATAATCCTTAAAATTGATTTATATCTATGTTAACGTCTTCCATTCTGTAATTATAAGTATTAGAAATATAACGATTATTTCTTATTAAGTTAATACTATAAACATCAGAATGTGATGCAATCATATCTAATATTTCTTTTCGATTTAGACCGGTATTGCCTTTAATCTGTTTAAAGCAACCAACTTTCCCTGTTCCAAGTCTGAGATTAGGATCATTGATGTCTACATTCTTGCTGATTAGCCAATGTTCTAATCGAGCCATTGCGTCGGGATAAAATTTGTACTCGCAAAAATGTACATTAAATTCGCCAGTGGCTATACTTAAATTAGTTAAATGATCTGTATCAACTTCATCGTCATCATCATTAAATGCATCGAAATAATTTTTTCCAATATCTATACTTCCAACATATATTTCACCCCATTTATTACCAATTGTAAAAAATTGATTTAAATCCGATGTGATATTTTCTTTATTTCCATGATAGAAATGCACATTGATAAAAGGTTTTAAATTTGATGCTAGTTTAAAGTTGTCATAAAAAGCCTGTAATTCATGACTTAGATGATTTAATCTGACTATCTGCCATCTAACTTCTGGATCTGCTTTACCAAAGTAACTAGTTACATTGTCATTATGTCCCAATAACTCTGCAAAAATTTGATGTGTGATATTAAAATCAGTCCTTTTAATCTGATTAATAT
>Ga0208741_10000763_pt1 | contig 14232 bp, 3 predicted proteins | sample CryBogCBE03Jun09_FD_184576 | JGI IMG/M metagenome (GOLD analysis project Ga0208741, IMG submission 184576) | Freshwater microbial communities from Crystal Bog, Wisconsin, USA - CBE03Jun09 (SPAdes) | ecosystem: Environmental > Aquatic > Freshwater > Lake | place: Crystal Bog, Wisconsin, USA...
TTACTGCTGTCCATGTTCCTGTAAAATTACCATAGTATCCAAAATCAACATCTTTAGCAGCCAAATTGTTTGATCCGCTTAGGAATGCCAGTGTCCAAGAACTGCCGTTTGATCCATTATAGAATTGAAAATTCAAAGCCTGTGCTTCCGTCGGCGCGCCAGGTGAGACTGAAATTGTTCCTGAAGGTGCTGCTGGAATAACTCTTACTAATGGATAACTACCTGTATGACTATATCCAGTACTAGATGCATTATATGGTGTACCATTGCCAGTAACAGTAATCGCATTGACCGTGCTTGGGTTCCAACCAGCGGCAGCAGTACCAAAATTTAACACACGAGTACCACCAAGGTTATTAACAAATGAAGCACAGGTTAGATTGTAATTGTTTAGATTTAATGTTCCGGAAGTAAAAGTCATCGACGACGACGTAGCTAGATTAGTCGATAAACTAGTAGTACCACCAGTGGTATTAAAAATGATTGGCTGGCTCCATGTTTCAGTGCTATTATCCGAATATATGGTCCTGGTAATGGCTAAGGTGCCACCAAAAGTTAATTGGCTTAAACTCGAACTAAATGTAGCCGGACCATAGTTGCCGCCATTATAGTAACTTCCATAGATAGTGCAACTACTAAAAGTGATATTCGCTTGTTGGCCGCTACCTAATGTATTGGTTATTGTAAAGTTTCTAATGGCTGTGTTAGTTGAAATGTTTAACTGATAACTGCCGCCACTAAAAGTCCAATTTGTTGCGGTTGTTTCTGTATTATTGACCAGCATGGTAATAGTACCACCAGTGGCATACAGTCTAACATCTGATGTTCCGGTATATGTAGCAGAAGTAGCAGAACTCGAGCCGGATACCCAAGCAGTTCCCGTAGGAGCAGATGAATAATTTGGATCACCTACTGTTATATAACTGCCAGTTCCAAAAGTAAATGCCTTAGCACTAGCACCGCCTGAATAAGAAGTTAACAATGACAAGGAGTAAGTTGAGAGGTTAATCGTCCCACCTGTGTGCGTGAAGACACCCGCTATGACAGTATTAGTAGCTAAGTTTAATGTCCCGGAACCAAAAGTGACAGGTCCACCAAAATATATAGAACCACTGAGAGTACAAGTACCAACAGCTATATTAAAAAGAGCGGTACTAGTAGAAGGAACATTTTTAATAGTAAAAGTTCCAGAAGCAGTGCCGAAAGTAGAACCAGCAACTGAAACTAGATTATATCCATTTACGTCAAACGTGCCATTGGTCAACAGAAATGCTTTAGCTGCGCTGATGCCCATAGTTAAATTATTGACTAATTGGAAAGTTCCACCAGTACCGTTTATTGTTAAATAAAAATTTATTGCTGTACCTTGAGTATCTATTGTTTTAGTGCCAGACGTAGCTGCCATAGTTACTATGTTAGCGACCGAAGTCTGTGTCATACTACTGCTTAGGTATAGATTACCATAGACAGAAAAAGCTCCGTTTATGTTTAAGTTCCCATAAAAACTGCTAGTTTGACAATCTAAATTCAATACATTGCCATTTAATCCTATTGAGGTTCCAGCTGAAAATTCAAAATTCATAGACTGTGCAGCAGTAGGAGATCCAGGAGAAACTTGCATGAGTCCTGCACTGCTGTTATTACCGATTATTATCCTGGATGTTCCAGTATAAGTAAAACCAGTCAATGTGCCGCCGGTAAATGCAGTAGCAGCAGCACCAGGTGCGATATAGATATAAGCGCCTGCACTACCGAAACTAATCGATCTCGTAGTAGTACTGCTTATGCTCATCGTTCCATAAATGTTCATCGCTTGATTGTTTAGATTTAATGTTCCAGCAGTATGACTAAACGCAGGGCCGGAGGTAGCAGTTGTAGCAGGACCCATTGTAAAAGTATCCTGTAATGTTATACCACCGGTACCAGAAAATGTTATCGGGCATCTAAGTGTAGAACCAGAACATTTAAAAGTACCAGCAGTAGTAGAACTGATAGTCATGATTCCAGTATGACCCCAGTTGACATATTCGTTGAACGTCACACTGCCGTTTGTACCACTGATGGTTATACCTCCGACACCGGCGGTTGTTAAATTTGCACCAGGTTGTACCAAAAGGCTACCGCAGGCAGCAGCCGCGTTAATAGTAATAGTTGGGCTACCAGAATTTCCATCAATTATAGCAACATCGGAAGCAGTGGGAACACCGCTGTTAGTTGCGCCACCACTGGCAGTTTTCCAGTTAGTAGTTGAACTCCATAATCCGCTTCCTCCAACCCAATACTTATTTGCCATCGTTATACACTCGTATCATTTGTAGTCGTGTCAGTTATTGTTACGTCAGTTGGTGATGTATCATCTGGTACTGCCGCAGATGCGTTCATGATATGATTATACCAAGTATCATAACGTGCTTGCTTTAATGCTGTTATTTCATCTACTGTTAATTTATCATAATCTTCTTTAAACATGATCAAACGATCTTTAAAAATATAAGGTGCGGTACCCAGTAGGATATCATCAAATACCAATGGTTTAGCGGTTGGAGGGCTCACAGCAGGTTCGTGTGTAATTACTGGTATTATTGTTGTTTGAGTATCATCTGTCATAATTTACGTCCTATCTTAAGCTTGGAGTGAGTATGCAATAGCGTCCCAAATTGAATCTTCGTAATTCCAGACTACGCCAATATATATTAATTTATTCGCTGTAGTCACTGTTGGTAAAGTTATTCCAATAGCACGGAATCCGCCTGTGCCACTGGTCCATGTTATTGCCCTGCTCGTTCCATTATCTTTAATTCTCAACAAGACTTTTTTGTCATTGGACGGAAAAGTTGTAGTAGCAGCAAAAGTTATATTACTAGAAAGACCAATGATTGTGTAATAGTCATATGTGGTAGGATCTATTGTAACAGAACTTACAGCGCCAGTCTGACTACTTGTACGAATAGGATCTCGCCAAATTGGAGCAGTAGTTGGACCAGAAGATGCCAATATGTAACCTGCTGTTCCAGTTGACCCACCTAATGTTAAATTACCATTTATAGTTAAGCTATTAACAACAACATCACCTGGGAATGTAAAGGTTAAAAATTCTTCAGCAGTAAAATTGCTCACTGTTGAATATATAGGAGTAACCTGTATTCTCGATGCTGGATTATAACTCGTGAATCCTGTCGCATCTCCTATATTAGCATTGATGCTAAACACCATATAATTAGCGGGTGTAGCTACTGACCTTACAGTGAGAACTCCGCTGCTTATAGATCTAAAATAAGCTGTGCGAGTAGTTCCAGTATAATCAATATTATCAATATATATGTTTGTTGAGCTACTTTGTGGGATTGTATCAAAATATGAAGATCCGTTTGCCCAAGCAAATGTAGGAGAAGTCGCACCACCTATACTATTTTTATAACTTAAAACTCCTCCAGTTGCTAATAAACTACTACTGCTGCCGCCACCAATGCCAGCACCGCCGCTACTACTGCCGCCGCTGCCACTACCTGAACTGAATGCTGTACCGTTTGCCCAATAAATTCCACCAACTATTCCAGTTATATTACCAGCAGCAATATTACCATTATAAACCGGCAGATATTGTGAAACATTAGTGTTACTATATGTACCGCTTCCGCCGCCGCCACTACCTGAACTGAATGCTGTGCCGTTTGCCCAATAAATTCCACCAACTAATCCAGTAATATTACCAACAGAAGCATTACCTCCAACATTTACGTTACCGGTAATACCAGCGCCGCCAGTTACTATAAGTGCGCCAGTTGAAATTGATGTTGAACTAGTATTTGATCCTATTACAAAACTATTTGTGTTAGCACGGAATCTGCCAATTTCGTTGCTCTTTAGAGTACCGCCAGTGGCAAATATAATATCTTTAGCATTATAAGTGTTAAGAATTAAATTACCACCATTAGTAGTAGTATTGCCAGAAACAATTAAGTAACCATCATTTACGCCATATAAGTTATAAGCACTTTGATTATATGTGCTACTAGTAATACCCATGTCTACATATGTGTCATTATCGCTGCCATTATTCGCAATTGCTGCTATATCAGTACTAGCATTTATACCACTATTGGCATTTTGGATTGCTACTTGAACATAACTGTTTACGTTTGATCCAATTTGTAAATAACTATTAAGTGGTGTATATGTTAATACTGAACCTAAAATTACATTGCCACCAACATATAAGTTACCTGAGATGCCAGTTCCGCCCGTAACAACTAAAGCTCCTGTAGTAGTACTAGTACTCGACGTTCCACTGGCAGCAACTATGTTACCACTGGATGTCAATGATGTTAACGTGCCTAAACTTGTTATGAAAGGTTGTGCGTTAGTTCCAATTACGCCAACTAATGTTGCGCCTGTATTGCCAATTGTATTTGCATATATGGCAACACCAGTATGTGTATTACCTTGTATCGAACCAGTCACTGCTATTGAGCTCAGTGTACCAACCGAAGTTATAAAAGGTTGTGCATTAGTGCCAATTACGCCAACTAATGTTGCGCCTGTATTGCCAACTGTATTTGCATAAACACTTATACCATTGAAGCTATTTGCATAAACATTACCGGTAATACCAGCACCGCCTGCTAGAACTAATGCACCTGTTGTAATACTTGTGCTTGTCAATGTAGATTTTATATTAACCACATTAGCACGAGTAATACGCATTACTTCATTTGTAGATGCAGATCCATTGGTTGCAAATATAATATCATTACTTGTACCTGTGTTTAATATTAAATTTCCGCCCTGTGTTGTGGTGTTTCCATAAGCAATAATATAAGCATCATTTGGATTGATTAAGCTGTATCCGGGAAAACTATAAGTGCTACTGCCAATACCAATATCAAGGAAAGTATCATTTGCTGTACCGTTATTTGGTGTCCAAAATAAATCAGTTGACGCAAGAGTCCCACTGTTAATATTTTGCATGTTAAGACCAGCATATCCATTAAAATTACTACTGATCTGCACAGCCATTTGAGGTTCGATAAAATAACCAGTGGAAATTCCCGCATAAAAAGAATTAAACCCTGCTGCATTTCCAAAAAATTGACCACTATTACCAATAATTGTTGTATTATAAACATTTCCAGTAGTATTAATATTTCCACTGACAGTCAAGTTACCAGTTACTGTTAAGTTACCCTGAGCAGTAGTCATACCTCCACTTGAACCAAAACTAGTTAAACCAGCTAAAGTTGTTAGACTTGGTTGACTTGCGGTGCTTAATGAACCGGTTAATGTTGCACCAGTATTACCGATAGTTCCTGCATAAACAGCAACACTAGTAAATGTATTGCCAGTTACTGCTCCACTTACTGCCAGCGAGTTTAGTGTACCAACTGATGTAATATATGGTTGAGCATTAGTACCTATTGATCCAACTAATGTTGAGCCGGTATTACCAATTGTATTTGCATATACTGCAATACCGGCAAATGTATTTCCTAAAACTGAAGCATTTGCTGTTAAACTTGGAACTAGTAAGCCGCCTGTTCCTAAACTTAAGCTTGTTCCGCCTAAATCAATAGTGTTACCACTTAGATATAATGTACGCCATCTTAAAGTTGGAGTTCCTAAGTCATAAGTAACATTTGCAGAGGGTATAATATAACCAGTTGCTGTAATATTACCAGTAGTCGTTAATGTTGTAAATGCACCCGTATTAGCAGTATTAGCACCAATTGCGCCAGTATGATATCCAGTTACTTGCCCACCACTTGATGTTGTAATACTAGTAGCAATCACTGAGTTGGGAGTAGTTGCACCTAATGTTCCGTTAAGTGGACCGTTAGCTGCACCATTAAGTGTACCAACTAATGTAGCACCTGAGTTACCAATTGTACCTGCATATAAAGCGATACCAGTGAATGAATTACCTGTTATTGCTCCATTAACAGAAAGAGAACTTAATGTGCCGACTGACGTAATATTAGTCTGTGATGCTGTTAATAGTGTACCTACTAAATTTGAACCTGCATTTCCAAGTGTTCCTGCATATACAGCAACAGCATTAAAGTTATTGGCAGTTAACGCACCAGTTAGAGCAGCATTAAAACCAACTAATGTAGCCCCCGAGTTACCAATTGTATTTGCATATACAGCAACAGCATTAAAGTTATTAGCAGTTAATGCACCTTGAAATGTTGACAGATAAGCAGCAACATTGGTGTTACTATAAGTTGTCCCGCCGCCACCACCACCTGTGCTAATATCACTTGAAATTGTAGTGAATAAATTAGAGAAATTTAAAGCTGTTGAACCAATGGATACAGTCCCAAGACCACCTGGCAAATAATAAAAGACATTACCATTAATTGACCCTTGTTCAACAAATATTAATGCACCGGCTGAAACTTGATTAGAAGCATTAAAATCACTGCGACGTGTCCAACTACCATTAGAACCTGTGCCTAATGTAGTAACACGATATAATCCGTTTTGAGTTGGATCTGTTTGACTTTTTACTAATACACTATCATTGGCGGAAAGGGAGATGCCATCTACTGTAGTAGGAGCACCTCCTGATATTGTAATATTGGTAGTAGTGGCTGCTTTTACACTATCTTTAAAGTCACTTACTGCACGAGTTAAAGCCATGGTATTTCCTTACCATGTATTTAACTTAAATTCGTCCAACAACTACTTCTATGATTCCTGTGCCTTCACCAAAACTTTCAATTGCTTTACCAATTACAGAACCCATTGCTGGATTTGTTTCTGCTCTTGCATGACCATTTCCTGCACTGACCATCATCTGTCCTTTACGTACTGGACCAATAACTTTACATGGTACACGACCTGTTAATGCTATTGCAGCAACAAAAGTAGCTTCAAGTTGGCTATTCATTAAGTATGCTGGATTAGTAGTTATGACACCTGCAACTGATGTACTTCCATCAGTTGTGCTTAGTGTAACTTCATTTTCTCCACCAAAATCAATAACTGTGCCTGGCTCATATTCTGCATCAGCAATATAACATTCTGCCAAGTCAGCATATTTTGCTTGTATAGAAACACCATATATTGTGTTCCACCAAGCACTAGTTGAACCTAAGTTAACACTATTGTTCCCATTAGGAACAATAGCACCACTTACTGTTAATCCAGTCAATGTGCCAACTGAAGTAATGTTGGTCTGTGCAGCAGTTGATAATGTACCAGTTAGTGTTGCACCTGCATTACCAATAGTACCTGCATAAACACTTATACCATTGAAGTTATTAGCATACACTGCACCAACAACACCAACGCCTCCTGCTACTTGTAATGCACCTGTTAAAGTTGAAGTACTTGCAGTTGTAGGAATGACTGATAGTGTTGAACTATTTGCAATAGAAACATTTGTATTTCTAATAGTATTGTAAATTACACCAGCAGCATTAGCTACAGTAATTGAAGTTTGACCATCGGTTATATTAGTAACTGAACTTGTTGTAAGCAATGTTCTAGCATCAATGATGTCAGTTGATAATGGAGCTTCAGTAAATGTTAATGTTGATCCACTTATACTATATGCTGTAGTTGGAATCTGAACCACACCGTTAACCATTACTACAACACCAGCAGTTGTACTTGAACCACTTAAAGTAAATGAAGTTGTTGTTCCATCACCTGTAAATGAATCAGAAGTAATAGTTGTAAATGTTGCACCACCAGTTGACCAAGTTGTTCCATTCCAAAATTCTACTAGATCAATACTAGTATTATAACGCTGCATACCTCTAACTGGTGTACCGGGACGTTGTCCTGTTAAACCTTTTGGTAGCATCAATGAATCAGTTGCATTGATCATAAAGCTTGTGCCAGATGTAATTTGATCTGGAGAAACTTTAATACCAACTTGACCTGCTGAGCCGTTTGTTACTAATAGATTTTGATATCCACTAGTAGTATTACCCTGTACAATTAAGTTTGCAGTATTTCCATTACTATTAATAACAACATTGCCATTTAGTGGAACATTGAAGTTCACATTGCTTGTGCTATATGGAGTAATAGTATCGACACCAACATTTGGTCCAGCAAGACCAGATGTGCCAACATGCCATGGAGCAGTTACATTGCCTACAAATATACCAGTTGATCCTGAATATATATTGCCGCCTATATTTGCAGATTTAGCAACTGCAATACCACCACTTACAATAGTACCAGCAACAGTCGAACTAGATGCATCAGCAGTGCTTTGTAATGTTGTTATACCACTTACAGTTAAGCTAGACAATGTACCAACTGAAGTAATATTAGTCTGTGATGCTGTTGATAATGTACCAGTTAATGTTGAACCTGTATTACCAATAGTGCCCGCATATACAGCAACTCCAGTAAATGTATTGCCAGTTACTGCGCCTGTTACAGCAAGTGATGTTAGCGTACCAACTGATGTAATATATGGTTGAGCATTAGTACCAATAGTACCAACTAATGTTGAACCCGTGTTACCAATTGTATTTGCATATACTGCAACACCAGCAAATGTGTTACCAGTTACTGCGCCAGTAAATGCGCCAGTTGCTCCCTGTAGTGAAGCACCTGTATTACCAATAGTGCCCGCATATACAGCAACTCCAGTAAATGTATTACCAGTTACTGCGCCTGTAAATGAAGCAGTCGAGCCACTGTGAGCAGATCCTGTATTTCCAATTGTTCCTGCATAAACAGCAATGCCAGCAAATGTGTTACCAGTCACAGCACCTGTGAACGCACCAGTTGCGCCCTGTAGTGAAGCACCTGCATTACCAATTGTACCAGCTGATACAGTGCTTGCGGTTACTGCACCTAAAGTGCTTGTTCCACTAGCGCCAAAAGCTCCGCTTACTGACAACGAACTCAATGTACCGACTGACGTAATATATGGTTGAGCATTAGTACCAATAGTACCAACTAATGTTGAGCCCGTGTTACCAATTGTATTTGCATATACAGCAATACCAGTAAATGTATTACCAGTCACAGCACCTGTGAACGCACCAGTTGCTCCCTGTAGTGAAGCACCTGCATTACCAATTGTACCAGCTGATACTGTTGAAGCTGTCACTGCTCCTAATGTACTTGTTCCACTGACACCCAATGCAGTTAATGTACCAACTGAAGTAATGTTAGTTTGTGCTGCGGTTGATAATGTACCAGTTAATGTTGCACCTGTGTTACCAATTGTGCCTGCATATACAGCAATACCAGTAAATGTATTGCCAGTTACTGCACCAGTCGCCGAAAGTGAGCTCAGTGTACCAACTGATGTAATATATGGCTGAGCATTTGTATTAATTGTACCTACTAAGTTAGAACCTGTATTACCAATTGTACTTGCATATACAGCAATACCAGTAAAGTTATTACCTGTTACTGCACCAGTAAGTGCAGCACTTGCGCCCTGTAGTGAAGCACCTGCATTACCGATTGTGCCAGCTGATACTGTTGAAGCTGTCACGGCTCCTAATGTACTTGTTCCACTGGCACCAAAAGTTCCGCTTACTAACAACGAACTTAGTGTACCAAGACTATTGATATTTGGCTGAGCATTTGTTGATAAAGTGCCGGTTAGTGTTGCACCTGTATTGCCAATTGTTCCTGCATATACAGCAATACCAGTAAACGTATTGCCAGTCACTGCACCAGTAAATGCACCAGTAGCACCCTGTAGTGAAGCACCTGCGTTACCAATAGTACCAGCACTTACTGTACTTGCTGTTACTGCACCTAATGTACTTGTTCCAGTTACACCTAATGTACCACCTGTTAGTGAAGCACCTGCGTTACCAATAGTACCAGCACTTACTGTACTTGCTGTTACTGCACCTAATGTACTTGTTCCAGTTACACCTAATGAACTTAGTATGCCAACACTGTTGATATAAGGTTGAGCATTAGTATTAATAGTTCCTACTAAATTCGCACCTGTATTACCAATTGTGCCAGCATATACAGCAACACCAGTATGTGTATTTCCTTGTATTGCGCCGGTTACTGTAAGTGATGCTAGTGTACCAACTGATGTAATATATGGCTGAGCATTTGTATTAATTGTACCAACTAGCGTTGACCCTGTGTTTCCAATTGTATTTGCATATACTGAAATGCCAGTAAATGTATTACCAGTTACAGCACCAGTAAGTGCAGCACTTGCGCCCTGTAGTGAAGCACCTGCATTACCAATTGTACCAGCTGATACAGTGCTTGCTGTTACTGCACCTAATGTACTTGTTCCACTGACACCCAATGCAGTTAGTGTACCAACTGAAGTAATATTAGTCTGTGCTGCTGTTGATAATGTACCAGTTAATGTTGAACCTGTATTACCAATTGTACCTGCATAAACACTTATACCATTGAAGCTATTTGCATAAACATTGCCAGCAATACCAGCACCACCTGACAGACGTAATACACCTGTTGTGATGCTAGTTGAAGCGGTAGTATTAGCTAATACAAGTCCGCCAGATTTGATAGTTCCATATGTTGTACCAGTGAATACGTTAGCTACGTCACTTCCAGAATCATACCATTCTAAATATCCACTATCATGAGCACGGCCTACGAAAGCAGCACTATCACCATTGCTAAGTGTGGTACTATAATAGTGGAATTTAAGACCAATATCAGCACCATCATCAACTGTTAATGGTGTTAAATCTGATGGTGTATGTAGATTAATAATTGGATCTGAGATTGATAAGTTAGATGAACCAATGCTTACATTGTTACCGTTTACCACTAAGTTACCACTAACTGTTAAGTTACCAGCAGCAACCGTAGTGTAACCATAAGCGCCAAAACTAGTTAATCCAGCTAACGTAGTAATATTTGGCTGCGATGCACTCGAGCTATTTAATGTACCATATAATACAGCACCACTATTACCAATTGTACCGGCTGATACAGTAGATGTCGTAACTGATCCAATCGTTCCATTATAAGTTGTTAAGTAAGCTCCAACTTGTGTATTTCCATAAGCAGTAGCCACTGAAATTATCGACAATCCGTTTGCAAAATAGTAATTTGGTGAATAAACTCCACCACTACCATTAACAACGAGGTTACCTGTACTTGTATTACCAGTTACAGCCAATGATGTTAGTGTACCAACTGAAGTAATATTAGTCTGAGCAGCAGTTGATAACGTACCAGTTAATGTTGCACCTGTATTACCAATTGTTCCTGCTTGTATTGTAGTAGCATTAATAGTACCGCCAATGGTTGCACTTGTGCCAGTAAATGCAGTTGAAGAGTTACCAATGTTAGTAGCATTTAGTGTGTTAGCATTAATAGTTGCTAAATTAGTAGTTCCTTGTAAGTTAGTAGTTCCACTTACTGTCAATGAACTTAATGTACCAACACTATTGATATATGGCTGAGCATTAGTATTAATAGTTCCTACTAGGTTAGCACCTGTATTACCAATCATTCCTGCATATACAGCAGCGCCGGCAAATGTATTACCAGTTACTGCACCAGTAAATGCGCCAGTTGCTCCCTGTAGTGAAGCACCTGCGTTACCGATTGTACCAGCTGATATAGTCGAAGCATTAACAGCACCTAATGTACTTGTACCACTAGCACCAAAAGCTCCACTTACACTCAATGAGCTTAATGTACCAACACTAGTAATGTTAGGCTGTGCTACCGTTGACAATGTACCAGTTAATGTTGCACCTGTATTACCAATTGTACCAGCATATACAGCAACTCCAGTAAATGTATTGCCAGTGACTGCACCTGTTACAGCCAGAGATCCCAATGTACCAACACTAGTAATATATGGTTGAGCATTTGTATTAATAGTACCCACTAGGTTAGAACCTGTATTACCAATTGTACCGGCATATACAGCTACGCCAGTGAAGTTGTTACCTGTTACTGCACCAGTAAGTGCAGCACTTGTACCTTGGAATGCAGCACCTGCATTACCAATTGTACCGGCTTGTAGTGTAGTAGCATTAATTGTTGCTCCATTTGTAGTTCCTTGTAAGTTAGTAGTACCACTTACTGTCAATGAACTTAATGTACCAACACTATTGATATATGGCTGAGCATTAGTATTAATAGTTCCTACTAGGTTAGCACCTGTGTTACCAATATTTCCTGCATATACAGCAACGCCAGTAAATGTATTACCAGTTACTGCACTAGTTACTGCAAGAGATGTTAATGTGCCAACTGATGTAATATATGGTTGAGCATTAGTTCCAATTGTACCAACTAATGTTGAGCCAGTATTACCGATTGTATTTGCATATACTGCAACCCCAGCAAATGTATTACCAGTTACTGCACCAGTAAATGCGCCAGTTGCACCTTGTAGTGACGCACCTGCATTACCAATTGTGCCAGCTTGCAGCGTAGTAGCATTAATAGTTGCTCCATTTGTAGTTCCTTGTAAGTTAGTAGTACCACTTACTGTTAATGAACTTAATGTACCAACACTATTGATATATGGCTGAGCATTAGTATTAATAGTGCCAACTAGTGTTGCACCGGTATTACCAATTGTATTACCATATACTGCAAAGCCAGTGAATGTATTACCAGTTACTGCGCCTGTTACAGCAAGCGATGTTAGTGTACCAACACTAGTGATATATGGTTGAGCATTAGTATTAATAGTTCCTACTAAATTCGCACCTGTGTTACCGATAGTTCCTGCATAAACAGCAACGCCAGCAAAAGTATTACCAGTTACAGCACCAGTAAATGCACCAGTGGCGCCCTGTAGTGAAGCACCTGCATTACCAATAGTGCCAGCTGATACAGTGTTTGCTGTCACAGCTCCCAGTGTACTTGTTCCGCTGACACCTAATGCAGTTAATGTACCTAAACTAGTGACATTAGTTTGTGCTGCTGTTGAAAGTGTACCAGTTAATGTTGCGCCTGTATTTCCAATTGTTCCTGCATAAACAGCAATACCAGTAAATGTATTACCAGTTACTGCGCCTGTAAATGAAGCAGTCGAACCGCTGTGAGCAGAACCTGTGTTCCCAATGGTTCCTGCATAAACAGCAATACCAGCAAAAGTATTACCAGTTACAGCACCAGTAAATGCACCAGTTGCACCCTGTAGCGAAGCACCTGCATTACCAATTGTACCAGCTGATAATGTCGAAGCTGTCACAGCTCCCAGTGTACTTGTTCCTGTTGCGCCAAGTGTAGTAAATGCACCACTATTTGCAGTTGTTGAACCAATAGCTGTACCATCAATATAGCCACCAGTAATCTTAACATTACCAGTTACTAAATTAGTAATTGAACTTGTGCCGGATGTTATATTATTAAATAATCCGCCATATGCATGTATATTTGCATATCCGCTGTTAGGAAGTGTTCCATAATAACTTGCGCCGGTAGTTGCTGAAGTATATAAGAAAGCAAATTCTTTATTACTTTCGTTCCAAACTATAGCAGTATTTGTTTGATTGCCACGACCCAGTACAAGACCAACATCGTATGTATTAGCACCACTGAAATTTCTATTTAGAACTAAAACAGGATCAGCTGAAATAATACTTACTGTATCTAAACTAGTAGTTGCACCATTAACCGTTAGGTTTCCAACGGTTAAATTACCAGTATAAGTTAATCCGCTTGATAAAAGCGCACCTGTAATTGTTCCAGGTTGTATTTTAGCAGAAGCATTAATATCACTATTATATACCTGGTTATTTCTTATACGAGTTAATGACATAAGCGTTCATCCTGTTATTATGTATTTATGAACGTTTATGGTTTTATTAGTTTATAAGATACCAGTTCCAGCCTGAATTTGTTCATCATCAGAAGGAGTTGGAAGTTTAGGGACATCGTTGCTGACTTTACGCAATTCATTGACTTGTTGACGAAGTTCTTTAATAGCTTCAACAAGTAAAGGAACAACACGCTCATAACGCATAGCAAGGTATCCGTTTGTTCTGGTAACAACTACTTCTGGTAGTACTTCCTGTACTTCTTGAGCAATAAGACCAACTTCTCTGTCCATTAAGTATGGAGGAACTGGTTCTACATCAAAACTACTAAGTCCCATTTCATTCCAAGAATATGTAATACCACGAAGAGAAGCTACTTTATCAAGTGCATTATTAATAGTTTCAACATTAGTTTTTAATCTTGCATCCGAAGTTGAAAAGGCAGTAATATCACCTGTTGCTGTAATTGAACCCGTTACCGTTAATGCGCCAGTGGCTACTGTACTGCTAAATG
>Ga0208741_10000767_pt1 | contig 14215 bp, 1 predicted proteins | sample CryBogCBE03Jun09_FD_184576 | JGI IMG/M metagenome (GOLD analysis project Ga0208741, IMG submission 184576) | Freshwater microbial communities from Crystal Bog, Wisconsin, USA - CBE03Jun09 (SPAdes) | ecosystem: Environmental > Aquatic > Freshwater > Lake | place: Crystal Bog, Wisconsin, USA...
TTGGATCCAGATACCAGTAACTACCATTGATATTGCTTGAAGCACCATATACGGTCGTGGTACTGCTGTTGCTTCCTGTGCCTGTACCCCATTGAACCGGGGCAACATAAGGATTGGCAACCAGACTGAAGCCATTGGTAGTCGCATTTAGTCCGACACTTGTGTTGCCGCCAGTGGCAGTGTTTGTGACACCGCCGTTTGCAACAGTATTGTAAGTAACTGTACCTGTAACCAACTGACCTGTTGCACTCAAGGTGGTGGCATTGAACATCGCAAGGCCAGATTGTGTATTGGTAACAGGGCTTGTGTACATATTGGAAGTCCTGTCGCCACGAACCAATAACCTGTAACCTGTAAAGGCATCCAGGTTGGTCGTATTCGTATTTGGAAGGGCTGTCCAGATGCCATTCACAAAAGTATAATCCTGTGTATTGTAAGCAGAGGTGCCTGATTCGTCGAAGCCATTGGCATCATAGCTGCCCGCATTGGAAGAACCTGCATAAGCTGTAGTCCCGGTGATGAAGATGCCATAGCCTGGGGTTGTTGCCCCATTCAACTGCCAGTTCTTGAAGATAGTACCCGCACCATAAACCTCAGGGGCAATATCGCGGTATGCACGGAAGCCCTTAGGGATATAGCGCTCAACAGTTACATTGCCAATGATAGTACCCGTGTTGCCACTTGCACCGTAAGGGGCAAGAACACCTGTATTGGCAAGGCTTGAAGACTTTAAGGTAAGCTTGCCATTGGTGGTTAAAACGCCTGATTGTAAAGTAAGAACACCAGAGACACCTAAACTATTGTTACCAGTAGTGATAGATACGCCATAACTATTATTAATGGTTAAGTTGCCAACGAGACCTGTTCCTGAAATTGTTTGTGCTGCACTTCCAGAAATAGTTGTAGTTCCTGTTCCATTAATCGTACCATTAATGATGATTCCTCTGTTTAATTGCAATGAGCTATTATTCGTAAGTGTAACATTTGTATTAAGAGTTAAATCTCGAGTAGCAACAGAAACATTAATAGTCGGGCTATATGTTGTTCCACTTGGAATGATAGCATCAATATTATTTGCAGGAACTCCATTATCCCAGTTATGATAATCTGACCAATCTGTGCTATAGGTACCAGTCCAAGAAGTAGTTGGAGACTCAATTGAACCATTGTTTCCTACAATATATAGATTAGTACTACCAGCGGCAGGTATTGATAACCCAGTCTCAACAAAAGTATAAGGCGAACCTGTTGGTGAAGCCGTTAGCAAACTATACCTTCCAGTACCAGAATAAATACCCAATTGATTGGTTGAACCTGCAACATACCCTGCGGCTTTATCACTACTATTAAATTGATATGTAATACTTGCAGTTGTAGCAACACTACCTACCACAGACCATTGAAGGTTTACTATTTTAGTGGGGTCTATAACACTATTAGCAATAGTACTACTCACTCCAACGGTTAAATCAGATGTTCCAGTTGTGTTAGAGATTGTTAGAGGAGTGTAAGAGCTCGAAGATACTCCAATAGGGAACAAAGTTGAAGTTGCTCCAACATTCTTTACTGTTAGCGTTCCCGTACCTGTTGTTTGAATATATGCAGTGTTAGAACCTCCTGAAATAGATGCGGCAATCATGTTTTCATTTCCTAAATCTACACTACCCTTAGTTAAAGTAAGCAATCCATTTACTGTTAGATTGCTTGATAGAGCATTAAAACCAGCACTATTGTTAAGGGTAAGATTATTGTATGTGAAAGATGGTATAGTTTGAACACTGCTACCATTTAGAACAACAGTTGAACCTGTAAGAGTGGTATTACCTGATGTTTGAGGTGTGAAAGTACCTGCAATTCCAATTGAACCTCCATTAATAAATGTTCTGCCTCCACTACCGCCCGACAGATCTAAATTGGCATAATTACCAGCAACTACAGTTTGACTTGATGTTGCATGATTATATTTTACAGTGCCTGACCAAGTAATTCCAGAAGGTATGGCAGTTGTTCCTGTATTTTGCGTTTGAATCATACCCGTACCTGTATTGCTGAAACCTGAACCACCATTAAGCGCATAAGTAACCATATTAAATGTTCCTCCTGAAGCTATATTCAAAGTGTTATTCAGTGTAACATTGCCTGTTGCAGTTACCGTAGCACTTGCAGGCATGTTCAGCTTACCCATAAAGTTTGTACTCGAAATATTAATAGTACTATTATTGGACATATTGACACTGCCATTTACAGTAACAGTTGAGTAGCTTCCTACATGACTGTCGGTCAACAAACCATTCACAGTAATATTATTAGGGAAGGTCAAATTTATCTTACTAGTACTGATATTTGATACCGTTCCACTACCACTTGCAGTATTACTCAAGACTATTGCAGGTGAAAAACTAAACACCTGAGTTGTGCCTGAAGAAATTCCAGTAGGTGCACCTGATAATGGTAATTCAGGAGTATAATAAAAATTGGCAGCACTAGATTGTGTTCCTGTTATTGTATTATTTACATTAACTGTACTTCCCGATATGCTTGTAATGTAGGTATTTGCTGGAATACCTGTACCTGACACATACATACCGGCATTTAATCCAGTTGTTGATGAAGTACAAGTAAAGGATGTATTACCGCTTTGCCATGTTCCTTGTTTAGTACCGCCACCGAAATGGGCAGTAGGATATACTCCAGAAAATCCTGAGGTGGTGATAGCATTGTATGAATTTGTCTTGTTAAAATCATTTACAGACAAATTTGTTAAATAATAATTAGACCCGATATTCAAATAAGTCATCGAATCACCAGCTGTTGTATAAGCAGGCATTGAACCTACACCTGAAATTGTAGTATTCGAAGGAATACTAGTACCAGTAACAATTGCACCCGATACCACCAAAGTATCTATACTGTTTGTTGTCAAGGTAACAACCTTAGAACCACTTGTAGTAGTACCAGTAGCATTGGTTAAAGTGTTTCCTGAACCAGTAAACCCTAAATTATAGAAAGAAAAATTATTGGGCAGACTTAAATTAACATCTGAGTATGCAGGAACTGGACTAAATTGAATAGTACTTCCTGTTGGTGCACTTGCCAAACCATTTGGATTGAAAGTGCCATAAATGTTGACATTTCCTGTTGTAGGTAAATTACTGCTGCTGTTTACGGTTAAATTGTAATAGCTCCATGCAGGAATATTTTGAGATGTTCCATTAAATACCCACGTAGTATATTTAGCAGTTGTAGTCGTAGAAACAGTACTCAAAGTTCCATTAACTGTAAATGTTGCTGTAGAAATTGTTGCAGTATCGAAATTAATCGTTTGTGAAACTCCATTATCCACATTTACATTGTAATAAGTAGCAGGAACAATTCTATTATTACTTGTACCATAATACCATACTTTACTGCCCGTAGGGAATATAGAATTAGGAGGGAATTGACATGCAGAAGCATTACTGCTTAAACGCAATGTTCCAAGCATAGATGAAAAATCTATTGACGAATTTGTTCTCATATTATTTCCACCTAAAGTAAATATACCACCAGTAGCCACGGACAACTTACCACTTAAATAAATACTACCACCAATCAATGTATCGATTCCACTTGTATTATCACATTTCAACCCTCCGTTAAATAAAGTTGGTGTACTTGCAGAAGGAATAGTTTGTCCTCCACTTGTTGCAGTATATTCTACCAAACAACTCCATGTTTTACTAGCAGGAATTGGTGTAGTACTAGTATTGCTAGTTTGTAAAGTACCAGTACCAGATGTTGTTAATGAAGAACCCGATAATGCATTGCTACCCATATTTAAAGTACCATTGAGTGCAAGTGTAGTTACAGTGATTGCAGCATTTGCTGCTACGGTAGAACCACTATTTACAGTCAATCCATTAAATGTAAATGCGTTGTTGATGTTTTGAGTAGTTCCGTTAAAGGTAATAGTGCTTCCTGTAACAGTTGTAGCACCTAGACCTGACGCTGTATAGTTAAAATCGTTGGCAATATTGATAGTTGAACCAAAAGTAATAGTAGGGTTACTCACTCTTGCACCAGAAACAGTCAATGTTGAATAACTGCCATTCACCACAGTTTGTGCCCCTGACCCTGAATAATTAACCGTAAATGCCCAAGTTTTACTTGCAGGAATAGGCGTTGTTGTATTGGCACTTGCTAGCAAAGAACCAGTACCTGAAGTTGTTGAAACACTGCTTAAAGAAAAACTGTTCAAATCAAGGGTTGATCCCGATGCAATACTCAATGTATTTGAAACACTCAATGCGACTGTTGCAGTTGCAGTAGTGTTGTTGGTAATACCAAGATTGTAATAATTGATGACAGGTATATTTTGTATACCTCCAGTTAAGTTAACCGTACCTGTACCCACATTGAATGTTCCAATGGTGATATTACCACCCAAATCCAATGTACCACCCGAAGTCATGTTTACAGTAGCTTTATTGTTAAAATAATTGTTGCATACTAAAGAACCACTTGCGCCAAACGTAATTGAATTTGACGTGTTGACAACAATGGTATCTGGGGCAGCAGAAACAGTTCCATTAACAGTAACTGCATGGTTGATGTAAACTGTGGAGTTGGCAGGTGGTATTGTACCTCCTATCCAAGTTGAACTTGTATTCCAATCACCTGCATTTGTAGTTCCATAACCTAGAATCGTAAATGCTGCATTATCGGAAGAACTACCATCTGTAGCGGTAATATTTATTACTTTTCCTGTACTTGTACTTGGTACTATAACAGTTATATCTGTAGAACCTGTTTGAGATTGTTTGGAAACAGGTATTCCATTAATAGTAATAGAAGTATTAGAAGTAAATTGTTGACCATTTATATCAATTGTCTGACCTATGTAGGCAGAATTGGCAGAAGATGATTGTCCAGAAACAGGACTAAGAACTGTTACGCCAGTAATGCCAAATTGTGCAAGAACTCCAACTGAAAATATTTGTGCTGCATTTGTAATAGAAGTACTTGTTTCAGTAACCATTCCAGAAGCAACATTTCCACCTAAACTAGAATATTCACCAGCCAACTTTTTAGCTATTGCACTACTATTTGACGCACTTGGAAGTCCAATTCCAGCAGCAGAAGAAAAATTACTTGTAGCACTAAAGCTCCAATATTCATTACCTACACTTGATAAACTAGCGTCAGGCGTTCCTGTATTTCCAGTTAAAAAAGCTTGAACCGTAGCTGTTGCAGTTCCTGAAACAATCGGGTTAACTAACGCAAATTGCAACAAGTTATTGGTATTACCCACAGGGAAATAATAAGTAGCAGAAGAACTACTACCTGTTAAATCCACTGTTAATGGTCCATCAATATAAGAACTATTGCTACCTGTTGATGAAGTTGTTGAATTGTATTTAACTGTAAGAATATTACCATTTGTAGATAGAAGTCCAGAGGTCAAAGTCAATGGTCCGCTTATATTTACGTCATTGTTCAATGTTACCCCAGCACTATTACTAACGGTTAAACCATAGAAGGTTTCAGTACCTGATCCTTTTGATATGACCGTTGCACTATTTCCTGCCATAGTTACAGTAGCACTATTAGTAATCGCATCTAATGTGCCTCCATTGTTATACCAATTACCATTTACTTGTAATCCACCGCTTCCTAAAGAAAGTGTACCGCCAGCAATAGACAGATTACCTACGACAGTCCTCAAAGAAGTAGGGGAAGTAATTGTGCCAGCATTAATAGTTACTGTTGGTGGCACACCAGAACCAACAGAAGTCCCTGAAGTCCATTCATTACCAACAGTAGAAGTTCCAGTGTAGGTTAAACTTGAAGTACCAGAATAAGTTGGTGCAACAGTAAGGGTTCCTCCATTAATTTGTAAAGCACCATTTTCAGCAATACCACCTGTATTAGTATAGGCAGCCCCCACCGAAAGAGTTGCACCATTACTAATGGTAGCCAAACCATTTCCTGTAGTGGCAGCGTTTACATTCAAAGTTCCTGCTGTTAGATTCAGTATCTGATAGCTGAATGGAGAAGATATTGTGGAAGAACCACTACCATTTAGGTTAATTGTATTGCCTGTGGTGGTATAAGTAACAGCACCTGACTGACTTGCGGTGAATGTACCAGCCACATTGATAGTGCCGCTTGGCAAAGTTATGGTTGGTGTACTTGCCCTTGTACCACTAATAGTAAGATTATTATAACTAATAGCAGCTAAAGAACTTGCTCCAGTACCATTGTAATTAATTGTATTATTTGTTGACACCAATCCATTACTACCCGAATAAGATGCTGAATAAGAAAGTGTACCTGCCACACCAATTGTACCAGCATTTGCAAGGGTGACATTGCCGCTTCTATTAGTACCACTGATTGTTAGATTATTGTAGTTAAATGCAGGTATAGTTTGGCTATGTGTACCATTAAATACAATTGTTCCTTGTGAGGCTGAAGAGTTTGAACCAGGATTAAAAGCTCCAGCAATATTCACTGTTCCACTTGGGAATGTTGTTCCTGTACCAGTAAGAGAAATACTATAATAGGTATTTGCTGGAATAGCTTGGTTGGTTCCACCAAAAGTTACAGAACAGTAACGAGGGGCAAAAGTGTTGATAGTGGTAACTGTTCCATTGAAAACAAATTGGGCGGTTGAAGTCAGATAAGTAAATGAAGCATTTGGATTATCAAAATTAATGCCGTTAGCGATTCCATTATCCATGTTAATATTATTGAATGTACCAGGAATGATCCTGGTATTATTAGAAACTGGTGCATAATAGATAACTGTTCCGCCCCATGTGAGATTTGGAGGAAAAGCATATTGGAAAGGAGACGAACTGTTACTACTAGACTTCATGGTACCTGTCATTGCAGTATTTAAAGTGCCTAATGAAATAAAACGGTTACTGATTAAATCAAAGGTTGCTCCAGATGCAACATTCAATGTACCTCCACTTGAAGCAGAGGAACCTATATAGAGCCAGCTAGCCAATTGGAAAGTTGCACTATTATTAATATTCAATGTGCCAGAACAAATTCTTGAACCTGAGGCACCAGTAATTGTGCCTGATGATGGATTAATAGTTACATTGGCAGGAATACCCAAACCAACGGCAGGTAGTGCAGTTGCTGAAGCACCACTTCCACTACCACCACTAAAGGATAGAACAGAAGATGAAGTATAACCACTACCTCCAGCACTTACAGATACAGAGAAAACTCCCATACTTGCAGTGGCATTAGCAGTGCCACCACCACCACTAATGGTAATATTTGGAACTGTAGTATAGCCACTACCATTATTTGTGATGGCAACATAAAGAGTTCCAGAGGTAACAACACCAACTGCTGTTGCTTGAGTACCCGAAGTAGGTGGATCAATTGTTATGGTTGGTACGCTTGTATAACCGGTGTTACTTGACAATGTAATACCAGCAACACCAAGACTTGCAGTGGCTGAAAGTCCTGAACCAACAGTAACTCCAACTGTAGGTACAGATGTATAACCGGTACCAGGATTAGTTACTTGAATATTTGAAATAGCAGCACCTCCTGATGGAAATAATCCCCACTCTGAACCTACAGTATATGGTGCAGCATTATATTGTAATGTTGAAGAAGACCCATACGTAGGTACTTGGCTCAATGAACTATTTGTAGTATTGAATACAAGATTGTTATTGATGATTGGTGAAGCTGGAAGAGTCAATGCCCCATTTAGGGTAAGATTGTAGAAAGAAGGAGTTGTTCCTGTAATGGTAGCTGTACCATTGGTAACAAAAGTACCTGTACCATAAGTATAAGTACCTGCATTTACAAAACTTGCACTACTTGAAAGTGTTAGTGTACCACCTGATGTTTGATTGATTGTACCTGAATTGATTATTGAAGAACCAATTGTCAGATTGCCAGATGACCCCAAACTAAGATTTCCAGAAGTTGTAACGATCAATACACTTGGAGTCATAGCAGCTGTACCTGCTAGATTCACTGTACTATTTATCACAATTTGTGCATTTGCAGTTGTGGGTGATACACCACCTACCCAAGTAGATCCAGTAGCCCAATCTGTGGTACTATTTGCGTTTGTACTGACATACCCACTTACATAGAAGGTTGATTGTTGTGTAGTAACACCATTATTCACCACAACAACTCCGCTTAAAGCAGCAGTGGATGGTACATTAACCTGTATTTTAGTAGCAGTCTGAGAAATAAATGAAGTTATGCTTGTAGAACCGTTGACTGTAACAGAAGTTACACCTGCTAAGCCCGTACCATTTATATCAATCTCCTGACCATAATAGGCAGAATCTGTTGGTATAGGCTGAAAGGCGTAAGTTGTAGTAGGTAAAACAGAAGTAATGGCAAACGCAGTTGGCAATTTACCCATTACAAGAAATTGAGAAGTGCCGGAGGGAAGTACAGCAGTACTCGTGAGCAATGGGTAAGAAACTGTTGCACCCAAAGACGTGTAAGGAGTAGGAGACCCCGACATAGTTGTTGCATAACCAATTGTATTATTACCATAACCAGAAGCCGCAGCACTTGACAAGGCTACACTTGTAGCTCCGGTAAAATTGCCAGTTGAGGCAATACTCCAATATTCTGAGGTGTTCAAAGACAATAATGTAGCATCATACGCACCACCTGCACTAGACTGGAATGCCTGAACGGTAATGGTAGGGGCAGAAGTTCCTGTTGTAGGGGCATTTAAAGTTAAACCATAATAATAGTCTATCGAGCCTGAATAATATCCCACAGGAAAAAGATAAGAAGCCCCACCACTATAACTCGAAGATAAGCCCCATGCTAGTGGACCATTGATATAAGAAGTTGTACTACCGACTCCTGCGCCTGTGATGGCACTAGAAGATGTATTTGAAACTGTCAACAAATTTGAGCCGGTTGTTGTTACCCTACCTGTCGTTAATGTTAATGTTCCTGCCACTTTTATTGGTGTACTTAATGTTACACCAGTAGCATTATTGATTGTTAGGTTATTAATACTTCCACTATTGCTATATGTATATGCAGCAATTGTTTGAGTAGAACTACCTCCATAAGTTATAGTTGCTGAACCATTAGTGGCATTGATATTTCCGCTAGTACCACTTACTGAAACACTTCCTTTCAGAGTCAAATTATATGCTCCAACCGTAAGAACCGAAGATGAACTACCAAAAGTAATGACTCCTCCAACTGTAGTAGCACCACCTATAGACACACCTGCTGCATTTGTAATTGTAACAGCCCCATAAGTTGCAGATGGCATAGTCTGGGCACTTGAGCCCAAGAATTGCACAGAACCCGCATTGCTAGTTCCAGAGTAATCCAATCCAGCAGAAATAGGTGAGGAAGAAGTAGTAGTTGGGCAGGTAGTGGTGATTATACCACCGTTAGTAACAGCAACTGTTGTTAATGTAAAGTTACCAAGAGCCAATGTACCACCAGCAGTAGTTGTAAGCGTTCCTGTTACATTCAAATTTGCATCATTAGTTAATGAACCAGATGCATTTAACAATTTAAGGTTAGCATAAGAAGTTGCACTAACTATATGACCAGAAGTACCCGCATATTGTACAGTTCCAGGCCAAGCCTTTCCAGTTGGTAATGGAGTAGTACCTGTATTTGAAGTTTTGATTGTACCAGTGTTACTGACTGTCATTGAACCTGCTGTATTTTCTAAAATTGTATTTGTACCAGCATCCAAAATACCACTTGCATTATTAACAGTAATTCCATCTAGAGATAGACTAGTAATTGCCCCCAAGGTGTAAGTTACAGCACCACTTACTGTCAGCATACCCACTTTTCCTGTAGTACCAAGAATTTCATTACCTGATCCAATAGTGCTTGTAATAGTAACTGCAACCCTATCAGAAGCTGATGCACCAAAAACAGGTGCAGTGGACAATGTTCCTGAAGCACGGCTGATTGTTGCCCCATTTGAAAGGGTTATGTTATTGGTAGAATTAGTAACAGCACCACTTGTTAGTGTAAGAGTATTACCGTTTGCAATTGTAAGTGCAGTGTTTAAGGTCACCCCACCTGTACCAGTACTTGCAATAGTTAAATTTTTCAGTTTGGCGCCTAAACCAGAAAGTTCCAAACCAGTAGAATAAGCAGAACTAGTAGAATTTGAGTAGGTAAGGTTTACTAAGCTTGCACTATATGTAGGGGCTGTTGTTGCAAACCCGCCTTGAGAAATAACAATATTACAAGCAGTTGTACCATCACCCATTGTCAAACCAGAACCATTTAGGGTACTTGTGCCTGTGAAAGTTAGGGTTCCAGTAATTGTTGTTCCAGTACCAACAATATAAGTTGTAGTAAGATTACTGATTAGTTCTATATTGGCAAGCTTGATAGTACTTCCTGCGTTTGTAATAGCAGTTAAAGGGCAATTTGCAGTTGAACCTCTACCTGCCTGTATTTTTCCTCCAGAAGACTGATAAACACTGTTAGTTGCACTTGCACTCGTATTACTGACAATAGTTCCGCCAGTAATTTTGATAATATTTCCGCCATCATCAAAAGTTCCATTTTGCAATAACAAAGTTCCAGATACCAGTGTAAGTAAATTGGAATTACATGTTCCTACCTTGATGATTGCTCCAGCTCTATTAACTGTAAAATTGTTTATAGAACTTGAATTGGCACTTGTTGTGTTAAAATTTACAATTTGTGTATTTGTATTACCTGTTCCTTGAAATGTAACATACCCACCACTTGTAGTAGTAGCTGGACCGAATCCTGCACTTAGTGTTCCACCACCTGCTGAAATGGATCCTGTTGTACCAGAAGTAGTATTTGAAGAATTAAATATTATTGTTTTTCCATTCAATGCAAGGTTTCCACTAGTATTCAGATTCAATAATCCATTAACTTGAAACTGTGTACCACCGGATAAAATAACATTTATGGTATTAGGGATTTCTATATTTGCCACTTGACAAGTACTACTGCTTCCTAGTGTGATTGCATTCATCATGTTGGCACTGAAAGTACCAGCAGTAGTATTTGTACCACAAGTGACAGTTGGAGCTGATGTATATCCAGAACCGCCATTTGTAATTGTAATCCCATTCACTACACCACTTGACACTGCAAAAGTGGCGGTCGCTGCAATACCAGCAAAAGTGAAAGTATAAGTACCAAGAGCTTGTGTCCCACCCACAAAAGTTGGGGCTGTTGTAGAAGTTCCTGAAGGGCTACTAACAGTGTATAAATAGCCTCCATTAGTAACTTGCTGACCATTGGTGTAAGTTCCTCCACTTGTCCAAGCTGTACCTATTGTAGCACTACCAGCTGTGTAGCCTGTACCACCAGAAGTAATGGTAAAATATCCAATTGAAGAACCACTCGCCGTTCCTGCCATTTTAATTTCTCCTGTACCTGAGTGAACTGTAACACCAGAAGTATTTGCAGCTGCAAAAGTTCCACCAACTACAAAAGTATTACCTCCATCTGCTATAGCACAACTTGCAGTCATATCCAAGTCTCCAGTGATATTCAAAGTATTAGTACCTGAAGCAAAATTTATAGTAGTTGCACTAGTACCTTTTCCTAAAACTAAAGATTGTATTGTTTCATTGTTGTTGGGTGCTGATATATATATAGTAGTTGCCGCTGGTGTACCTGTACCTCCATTGCTGGCATCAATAACTAAAACATCTCCTGTATTTGGCGATGTCCTTGTTGTACCACCACCACCACGAGTGGTATTCCAGTTTGCCGCAGTTGTCCAAGCACCTGGGCTTACAGAAGTACCAGCACCTCCAACCCAATAGTAAGTACTTTGAGCATTCAAGACTCCTGCAATCATCAGCAGCATTATTACCATTAAAGACATTTTGCCCAACAAAGAGGCACTAGATTTTTTGTAGAAACTGTTTTTCATATAGCTTATTTTAGAGAAAATAAAAAGTGAGGAGATTGTTTCAGAAGGGACTATAGCAGATACTCCTGAGATAAGTTGACAAGCTTTTTTACACATAGCAAAGTTCAATTCGTTTATTAAAATCCTGCAATCGTTATCGTCCTTTGATTGCAATGTGCAAATAGACTAAATTCTATTGTGTATTATTTGTTCAAATGTTGCAACTAATTGCCTTAATCGTTCAGAATGAAAGAATCATGGGTAATTGAAATATGGATTATGAAGCAGGATATACTATATCAGTATATGTAAAATTACTTGTCGTAATGTATCAAATGGTACAACACAATGTGCTTAGTTGCTTATCGGGATGTGAGAGTTTGAAAGTTGAGTGGACGATGTAATTCAAGCCTTGTGTCGATTTACTTGGCGGCATACCGATGTATGAAAACTAACATTAAGAAACTGTTTGACATTCATTATGGGATTTAATATTGACTGCAACTAAGTTACAATTTTCGCTTTTGGGGTTGGATTATGGATGCAAAGTTGTCTTGTTTCAGCCAAATACACTACATGAGAAATTCTAAACAATTAACTCAAACAGCTTATGAAACTGAGTAACCTATCTCGTTTAAATAGAATAATTATTGCACTTCCATTACACGGAACTCCATTGCCTTTACAACTGTTTTACCTTCCAGCTTTTCATTGGTTAATACATCCTTCATAGGTAGAGAAAGCTGTAATGCCTGATCTTTATCGGTGAAGTTGATAGCATAGACATAGCTTATTGTTCCCCTTTTAAGGGTGGTAATCTCCACTAGCTTATCTGTTGCCTTTGCCAGAGGAGCAATATCAGCATTGATTAATACTTCATTCATCAATGTATCCACCATGGCATCAGAGGGAACTGTACCTACATAATAGACCATCCCCTTTCCTACCCTGTTCCTTACTAAAGCGGGCTTTCCGTCTAAAAACCGACTTTGATAAGTAGCCAATACCGAAGCCGTTGTTGGTTTGAATACATCATACCATAAAGAACCTGTATACGCTTTCCCCGCTTCTGGATAAGCAATAGTGGTGGTCTCTTGCTTAATCAATGCAAACTGTTCCTGCATTTCAATGCCAGCTAATGACTCAATGTCCTTATTCAATAATCGTCCAAATGATTTCATAGAAGGGTTTCTTAATCCTGTCATACAGGTAATCACGACAGTGCTTCCTTTTTCAGCAGCTTGTTTTAGCTTAGCACATAGCTCTGGGGTAACCAATATCTGTGCAGGAACGATAATCAGAGGATACGTATCTAACTTATCAGTTGGGGAAACTATATCTGTCGTTATATCCTGTTCACGCAAAGCCCTGTAATAGGAATAGATGTGGCGCATATACCTGAAGTCGGCACTTACTCTGCCATCTTCAAAAGCCCAATCACACCTGAAATCCCTCAATATCGCTGCCTTTGCTGTAGGGAAAGCATTGCCGATTATTCCTTTTATCTTGGTTAATTCAGCAGAGGTTTTCTTTACTTCCTCATACCTTCTTCTTGGGATATTGTCTGCATCTACTACCCCATTCATCATTTGTTCGTGGGCATATTCAAAGGTTCGGTAAGGGAAGAAGAGAATACTTTCTGCACCGTGTGCAAGCCCTTGATGACACCATAAACGAGCCATTCCGGGTTCTATCATCTTTCGTTGTTTGCCTGCGGTCCTTGAAATCTGTTGTTCATTAATCCAAAATGGGGTATGCAGTGTTCCTCTGATTTGCGACAAAGCCATTGAAGCCATTGCCGGGTGATAGTCAAAGTTATCGACTGGGGCATATTCATTTTCTAGTGTCCAAGTGTAAGGGTAGTTATCGAGCGATAGGAAGTCGCAGCTTTGGGCTAGCTTATACATATCTAGTCTGTAAATAAACCCGCTAGAACAAATGTTGTGGGTGACTTTAAATCGAGGGTTTATCTTCTTAATGGCATCCCTTTGCAACTTAAAATACTCGATGGTACAATCAGAATAGAATTCCTGATAATCTACAAAGCATCCAGAATTGTCCCCTTTTCTAGGCAGGAATACTTGCTTAAAGTCTGTCAGGTTCTCACTCCAAAAGGTTAATCCCCAAGTACTATTCAATGTTTCAATAGTTTTGTATTTCTCTTTCAGCCAGTTGGCAAACTTCAACCTACAGGTTTCACAATAGCAATAAGGCTCTTCTGCCATCAACTCATTATCAATCTGAAAACCTTCTACACTGGGGTTATTAGCAAAGGCTGTAGCGAGTTGCTCGGCTATTTTAACTGAATAGTTTCTGTAGGTTTCATTATTC
>Ga0208741_10000769_pt1 | contig 14198 bp, 20 predicted proteins | sample CryBogCBE03Jun09_FD_184576 | JGI IMG/M metagenome (GOLD analysis project Ga0208741, IMG submission 184576) | Freshwater microbial communities from Crystal Bog, Wisconsin, USA - CBE03Jun09 (SPAdes) | ecosystem: Environmental > Aquatic > Freshwater > Lake | place: Crystal Bog, Wisconsin, USA...
GCTTGTTTACAACTAGATAGAAATCGTGTATATGAAGGAAGCCTGCGCTGGACTTGGGAAGCCGCTTGGGCAATATTTAGGGACAATTTGATTCCGGCTAAATAGTAGCACTTAATGAAAGGGCTATCATGGGTATTTTAGAACTTACACTCGGCGCAGTCGTTGCCGGGTTCTTTACAGTTTTTGGATGGAATTACGGAAACATCGTTTGGGACAAATACGTTGAACCTGAACACAAAATAGAACAACCGGCAGTACATGATGAGCGAGCAGAAGAAAAAAACGTGGATTGATCACTACGAGAGAATCTTTGACAATGTATTAAGAATCCTATGGCTAATCTTATTAGTCACTTGGATTTACACAGAACACAAGTTGTAATATGAAACGTACTATAGCACTATTCATAGCCGATCCTAAATGTAGCGTACAGAGCGGCAATGGAATAATGAAAGCATTAGGTAGTCGCTATAATTTTAAAATCTTCAGCAAGAATGCTGTAGAGGATAATTTCTTTAGACATGTGGATCTTGTAGCAGTTCCCGGAGGGTTTGGGGACAGCAATAGCTACGAGAGCTTGTTCAAACATAATGGAGAATCTGTTAGAGAGTTTGTACGTAACGGCGGACACTATTTGGGTATTTGTATGGGCGCCTATTGGGCAGGTTCACACTACTTAAACATATTAGAAGATGTGGATGCCGTACAGTACTTAAAACAGCCCAATACAGATACTCGTAGACCACACGCTAAAAGCATAGCAATACACTGGCACAATAAGCCCATGAACATGTTCTGGTACGATGGATGTGCGCTAGTAGGAGATACAAGCAAGTTTGAAACTGTGGCTACCTATGCTAATAGCGATGCTATGGCTATTATACAAAATCGTATAGGTTTAATAGGTTGCCATCCAGAAAGCGAACAATTTTGGTATGATAGTTATACATGGATGCGCAAACATTGGCACGATGGACAACATCATGCTTTACTTCTAGAGTTTGTCGACGAGTTGATGCGTAGATAAATATTAGATGCGATTTTATGAACTATTTCAACCTACTACTCCGCCCTTAGCACAAACACCATTAGCTAGTGTTCTAGAACGTACCGCCAAACAAGCTGGTATAGACGGCGTAGAATTAGCACAGTTTTTAGCCCAGTGTCATGTAGAAACTATAGGCTTTAATACATTAAAAGAATTGCCTAATAAATGGCAAAAACACTACGAACCGCCAAGTAAAACTGCCGCCATGCTAGGTAACACACAACCTGGAGATGGCCAACGTTTTATAGGACGCGGATTTATACAAGTTACTGGTCGTTACAATTATGACCAATTCGCACAAAATTCTGGTATCGATGTAGTAAAGCATCCTGAGTATTTAGAAAATCCAACTACAGCGGCCAAAGCGGCCGTAGATTATTGGTTAAATCGTGTGCGCCCTAGTGTAAAGAATTTTGCTGATACACATTCCGTTACAAAATTAATCAACCATGCTGGTAAGAATATTGCCGAGCGTACACAAGCATTCAAACAATATGTAGCTAAACTGCCACCTGAACTACAACCTAAAACACAAGTAGCACAAACAAAACAAGTACAACCTAATGTAGCAGGTCAAAAGAAACCTGATGTTAAATCAAAAGCAGTGCCAGCACCAGTAGTTAAACCAGCAAAGGGACAAACACCTAAACCTGGACAAGCAGGGTATGTTCCTCCAGGATATGATCCAAACAAACCGGGCAGTGGAATATACGCAGACCCTAATTACAAAGATCCAGATTCACTAAGCACAATGCTTAAACAAAAAGGACTAGCTAGCAAATGAAAGCTGAAACTAAAAATACTATTAAGAAGATTCTTTGGAATCCTTGGACAGCAGTACTTACATTAGTTATTATGTTAGCAGTACGCATGGCAGATCCTGCGTTTGTAGAGTCAGTTAGATTGTTGTATTTTGATAGATTAATAATAAGCCAGCCAGCTAAAGACATCCCAGTTAGTGTAGTTAACATAGATGAAGCTACATTAGACAAACTAGGACAGTTTCCATTTCCTCGTGGAGATTACGCAGACATCGTACAAGATTTATATCAGCATGATGCTGGATTAGTTGTGTTTAATGTCTTAATGCCCGAGAAAGACCGTTTCAAACAAGACGCAATACTAGGTCGTACAATGCAGGCCTTTCCTACAGTATTGCCAGCGGTAGCAGGACAGAAGAATAAAAACACAAGTCATGGAAGTCCTGTCCAACCAGTAGGACAAGACCCACACGGCCGAGTAGTAGAATATCCAGGACTATTATCTAATGTAGAGCCACAGTCAAGTGTTGCCGCAGGTATTGGTATTGTTAATACATTTCCAGAAATAGATGGCAAAGTACATCGTATGCCATTAGTCATTATGGTGGGTGATGAGTTATATCCTAGCCTAGCTATGGAAACTCTTCGTGTAGCCGCAGGTGATACACGTATACAAGTTAAGATAGGCGAAGTGGGTGTAGAAGCACTTCGTGTACCTAAGTTAGATCGTATTAATACTGATAGCCTAAGTCGTGTTTGGATTGACTGGTCAGCTACTCCTAAAGAATACAGTTACACAGAGCTACCAAAAAGTTTTAATAAAGGTGTTGTTATAGTTGGCCTTAGTGCCGCTGGACTTGCTAATCCTGTTGCTACAGCAAAAGGTGAAGTATGGCCACAATACTTACAAGCCGCCACGCTTGGCACAATGCTCAGTGGTACAACTATACAGCGTCCTGACTGGGCAGATACTGCCGAGCTATTAGCATTATTAGTCGCAGGCCTTTTAGTTATTTTTGTCTCAAGGTGGACTTATGGATTTATTGGCGTTATTGCTGTTCTTGGCGGCGTTCATTTTCTCGTTTTACATATCTACTCCCAATACCATTACCTCGTCGATATTACGTGGTTTGTTTGCGGCACTGGTTTGGTATATGCTCACGCTTATACTGTAAAATTTGTTAGCGAGTTTTTACAAAAACAACAAATTAAAAAACAGTTCGGTAGTTACTTGTCGCCGGACTTGGTTGCCAAACTACAAAAGAATCCTGAACTACTTGTATTAGGTGGGGAAGAACAAGAACTAAGTATCATGTTTACCGACGTTCGTGGATTTACTAGTATCAGTGAATTTTATGGTAAGGATGTACAAGGACTTACAAAGATTATGAATCGCTATATGACAGCGATGACTAAAACAATTTTAGAAAATGATGGTACATTAGACAAGTATATTGGTGACGCACAGATGGCCTTCTGGAACGCACCTTTAGATAATACCAAGCATTGTAAAGACGCAGTTAAGGCCGCACTTGAAATGTTAGGGAGTTTAGATGGGTTTAATAAAGAAATTGCTGAGGAAGGTACTCCTCCCTTTGGCATGGGCATTGGGATTAATACTGGCGATGTTGTGGTTGGTAACATGGGTAGCGAACAAAGGTTTGATTACACCTGTCTTGGAGATGCTGTTAACTTGGCTTCTCGACTCGAAGGACAAAGTAAAAATTACGGTGTTCTAATTGTCCTAGGTCCTATTACAGCAGAACGTGTAGGCGATGAATATTTTACATTGCCGTTAGATTGTATCGCTGTTAAGGGTAAAAAAGAAGGTGTTAATATATCTACAGTATTTTATAATCCTCCACGTGAACAACAGCCATTCTGGGAACACGACAGAGACGTACACGGAATAATGTTAGACTACTATAGAAAACAACAGTGGTCTAAAGCTATTGCTCTAGTAGAAACGTTAAAAGGCAAATTCAACGGCAATATGGATCAGTATTATGACCTATGGCTGGAACGCATCGAGGAGATGAAAAATGCTGGATTACCAGAAGATTGGGACGGAGTATATAGAGCAACTAGCAAGTGATCCATTAAGTTGGTTCGCCTTGTGGTTACTATACTCTAAGTTTTATAGTCCAGCTGTAATGCTAGACATGTCAGATAGTATGGGTAGTATTTTAAAGACTTACAGCTTAAACGGTATCAAGTCTTACAATCTCTGCAAGCCCTACTAGGCTAAACAGACGTAGCCACATCCATCCAATATCAAACTCATACCAGTGTAGACTTAGTTTAGGTCTTGCTGGATTCATGTGATGATTGTTGTGTAATTCTTCGCCGCCGATAATAATGCCCCACGGTACTAGGTTAGTACTTCGATCCTTAGTTTCTGTATTGCGATAACCCCACCAGTGACCAATGCCGTTAATAACACCGGCCGCCCATAAAGGAATCCATAGCATTTGTACACCCCACACTAATAATCCCCACGGTCCAAAGAACAGGCAGTCTATGACCAGCATTAAAAGAATACCGTAGCGGCTATGGGGTGTATAAATGTTACGCTCTAACCAATCATCAGGAGTGCCCACTCCAAATTTTTCTACCATTTCTGTGTCTTTTGCGCCACGAGCATACAATAGTGCGCCTTTAGTAAACACAGTCCATATACCAAATACGTGTGGGCTATGTGGATCGCCTTCTTTGTCACTGAACACGTGATGTTTGCGATGTATAGCCACCCATTGCTTAGTAACCATACCTGTAGTTAGCCATAACCAAAAACGAAAGAAGTGACTTAAAATTGGATGGAATATTATTCCTTTGTGTGCTTGTCCTCTGTGTAAGAACAGAGTAACAGCTACGATAGTAATGTGCGTTACTATTAGGGTGTATATAATGATGTTCATTATGTACTTAGTCGATCTTATTACCGCCTGATTGATTACCTTCGTTGAAAGGCTTTTCTACTTCGCTATTAGAAATTTTGTTAATTTCCTGTTCTGCTTTGATACGCTCATATTCAATGCTCTTGCCGCGTAGTTCCATTACAGTTTCAACTTTTTGATTTAAACGAATTAAGTCATTATCTAACATACGAATGCGATCTATGAGTGCGATTAGTGTGCCGTTGGCTTGTCCGATAACTGGTTTAATTTCTTCAGTTACCCATTTCCAAATATAGTAGACAAAGTAACCCATGCCGCCGGCGGCAACAATAGGAAATCCATACTTATTAACTAGATCAACTAGACTGTCCATTGACTTTATGTCCTTTAATAAATGCTTCTACATCATCCATTTTAACTAATTTTCTACGGCCATTGATTGTAACTAATTTGAAGATGTCCCCATCTTCCCACCCCAACCTGACTGTCTTAAGTTCTTCGTCAAGAAGAATTCCGTCTTCTCTAAGATCCCATTCATAGTCTATGTGTAACATTAGTCTTTCCTTTGATCTACTTGATCGGCTCGAGCAATACGATCATAGTCTGGTTGTAGTCCAAGTGCGTGACTTACTTTAACATCAATACGTTGTAATTGGTTGGTCATAGTGTCTACACGACTATCTAGACCTTTAATAATTCCGCCCATGCTGTTAACGCTACTCGTGACGCCGGCAAGAATAAACTTTAATGTTAAGAAAACAAAATAGCCGGCAGCACAAGCACCGGCTATAGGGAATCCTAGTTCTGCTACTAGTTTAAAAAAATCCACAGCTCGCTCCTGTGTGCTTAATTAAGCGTATGTTTGTGTAGTGTCTGGAGTTACAATGTGTGCTAGTTGACCTTGCTCGTCATATACTTTAACAGTATGTGCTTCGCTGTTGTTTGCATGTTCGATTGCTTCTTCTAAAGTATCGAAAAAATGCTCTACTGTAGCTAATGTTCCATTGATCCAATGATGGTGTCTTACGTGGTGTTTGCTCATTTTATTTTTCCTTATGCGTATGTACTAAATCCGCTGTAGCTTTCTTCGTCTTCATCGAACCCTGAATATGAATAACGAGAACTAATTTGTTCAGGTATTCCAGATGCTGTTTGTACATGAACAAGTTCGTTATCGGCATCATAAACTTTGATAGTATGGAAATCTACGGTTTCAATAAACTCCATCGCTTCGTCTAAACTTTCAAAAAAATCTTCAAGGGTTTGTAGCGTACCATTTACCCAGTTGTGTCTTTTTACTCTATGTCCCATAATTGCTCCTAACTGAAGTATTTAGTCCAAATTTTAGCAGTTTTGTTAGTGTAGTTAGTAAGACTCCATCGATTAGCACGAACATTAAGCTGTGGCCATTTATAGGTTGTGTGTAGTTTAGCTATAATATCCTTACTATTAGTAGGATCTGCGCAAAATGCGTGAACAGCCCAAGGTATTTCTTCAGCTGTTCCAATTAACGGAACGCCTTGGCTGATTAAATCTGCTCCTACAATATTAAAAGTTTCGCTAAAGCTAACTTGTAAGCCAATATCCATACTAGCACATAGCTCTAAGAACTGCTCTCTAGGAGTCCATTGATGATTGATCATTTCATGCCCAGTGTCATGTAACTGCTGAAATATATTTTTTAAATTCTTAATTACAGGCCCGCCTTGCATTTCAATACGGCCAGCATTAACGTGAAAACGTAGTTTTTTACCAATTTCGTTAGCAAATCCTATGGCCGCCATTGCTTGTAGTACATGATTTTTTAATGGACGGATTGCGCCAAAGCAACTAATATCAATAGTATCTTTGTCTTTGTTTAGTTTTTTAGTTTTGTAATCTTGTGGATAAAAATTAGGCAAATATATTACACGTTCCTGTGTTTGCTTATCAGTCCATCCGTTACGTGTTTGTAAGTAAGTAGTGATTTCTCCTAACATACGTGGAGCATTAATAGCAAAGACAATATTTTTAAAATCACTGTAATCACCTAACCAGTCCATGGCCATACTTTCTCCAGCTAAGAAAGGCATCTCGCTGTGTACACGTATGATCCATTTAACATTAGGATGTAATCTTTGTAAATCTCTAAATTTTTGTGGGATAACCCAAATGGCTTCTATGATACAATGTGTTGGTTTATATAACCAACATTGTCTGTCAATTTGATTATAATCTGCTACAACTTCAAGATGGCTTTCGATGCCATTTTGTACTAGCATATCGTTCATGAATTTTGCGCTGTTGTACAAACCTGTACTCATGCCAAGTGCGCTGTGTATCTTGGCATCATAATCTTGACGACGTTTTAGTATGAATAGGACTCGGGACATTTTTCTCTCGCTACTGTATTTTGTTCACAGTATTTATACTTAATGTAGGTATATAACGATTACAGTGAAATTACAGCAAGAGTGCTCACTTTATGGATTACTAGGTAGCGAATCGTTCGTCCAAAGGCAGCAGCCGCCTTCACCTACGGTAACGAGTACCGGTCCTAAGGTGATACTTTATTTACCTTCCTATGTACACCTGGGGTTCGGCTTCTCTTCGACGCTGTTCCTCGGTTTTAGGTATTAGACCATCTCCGTATTGCGGATATTTGCGCTGTCTGTCATATGCTACATACATAAACATTCCGCCTACTACAAATATAGCAAACAGTATTATTACGCCTATCCAGGCATCCTGTGTAAGTTGTCGCATACGTGCCGCACGTCTTGCTTCCTGAGCGGCTTGTTTTTGCATTTGTCGAGCAATCAAGACTTTCTGTTGCTTGCCCATTGTGTTCATCATTTCACTAACGTCAGTCCACAATGCGCCTAGTTCCGGCGGAGCTTGATATACCATCATTTCACGCAACTCTACTTTCATTTGTTCAAGTTGCTTTTTCATAATGACAAGTTGTAAGGCTCTGCGTCCTAAACTACTGTCGCCTTCGTATATTTCTTCGCGTGCTTTGCGTTCTTCTTCTTCGATAACAGCCATACATTTATTCATGTTGTCAAAGAAGTCGCCAAGATAGTTGGCCAGCTCTTGGTAGATACCAGCTGTTTCACCTTGTTGTTTGTTTAGTTCAATTACACGATTTTTTTCTTCTATGTAGGCATTCTTTTGTGCTACAGTGGGAGGTTTTTCTGGAGGATGTAATTTATGGAATTGATCGTCAAGATCTTTAAGGACACCTTTGACATCGCCAGCGGCACCCTTGATATCTTTATAAAGTTGGCAACCCTTCTTCACCGCCGAGACGGCGGCGTTGGCCATAGCAAAGAGGGTAATCGGATCCATTACCCTGGATCCTTAGAAGAATAAGAATACGCCTTGTGCTGAAAGAAGTAATCCTAATCCTGCGACAAAGAAACTGCCCCAGAACATGGACATACTTACTGCTAGAATACTTGCAGATAATACAACAATGCTCAATTGATATAGCGTACTAGCGTAACCAATCCATGGGCTTTGCTTTTTAGCATAGTCACGTTCGGCTTCTAACTTCTTGGCTTTGGCCATAAGTTCTTTCTTGCCTTCGCCTGTAGCTGGATCACTTTCGTAACGAGCAATCTTAGCTTCTAGTTGCTCGATCTTCTTAGTGTCTTTGCGTACTTGAGCGTCATCCAAACTTTGTTCTGCTAGCATTTGTTTGATGCTTTTAGCTTCATAGAAACTCCAAACATCATTTGCGCTAATAGTATTGTTTAGTGTAGTACTGCTTAGTTTTCCGCCGTACCAAGAATTTACAGCTAGGATCAGGGCAAACACACTGATTACCATACCTGCTTTGTCTTTGATTTTGGCTTCACGTTCGCTACGACTACCTACTGGAGGCTTTGGTGCGTCCGGATCTTTTGGTTGTTTTGTGATTAGATTTAATACTGAGTCTAATAAGGCCATCGATTCGCTCCCGGCTTGTTAATAATGTACTAGTATTTAGTTTTTTTCAGCCAAAATTGTTGCGGCGCTAAATAAAAGTGCTGTATAATTACAGTATTGTTGTAATTCCTTCGACAAGGATGTGTTCAAGACGCGGGTTCGAATCCCGCCACCTCCACCCAAGTATATTGAAACAGTATATTTAGGTGGGGGTGTTCATGGCATTCGATTGGGCAAATAGTTAGAGACGGCAACACAGTAGGCGATGACTGTAAATCAAGCAAATTTAGTAAATGCAAAAACATCTACTTTCAAGTTTTTCGAAGTTGATTTCGCCTTAAATGACGAATCATTCGAATTAGCTGCCTAAGAAACAGCCCTTGCGAGGTTAGCTTACCTTGTCACCCAACAGCTCAAAGGGCCTTGACGGGCCCTTTGTTTTTGTATACAATACTAACTAGTTTTAAAGGAAGTAATATGGACATGGATCAAGCGGCCGTATTTTTGGCTGGAAGTATTTTGACTATGATGGGGTTTGTTGTAATTGTTATTGGAGTATTAGTAATCAATAACTTGTTCAACAAATACTGGAAGCCAATTAAGTGGATGCGTATGTTGGATCACCCAATGTATGTGACTAGAGAAGAATTAGAAAAAATTCCGCCTAAACTAGACGAAAATAAATAATTTCCTTATCAAAGGAACTTATGGACATATTACAATATTTAGATGACGAAATTTACCTATTCGTCTTAATCTCAATAATGATAGTCAGTGGTATCGCAAAAGAGAAAAATCTCTTTGCGGGTACATATGGATTTTTGAAAAGCAAGTTTAAAAGCAACCGAGTGGTGATTATGCTCTTGAGCTTTGTTTCAGGCGTATTACCAATTGAAGGTCGTGCTACTGTATCAGCCGGTATATTAGACACAGCAACTGGAACGAATGGCGATAATGCCAGTCGTAAAAAATTAGGGATCATTGACTTTTTGACCACACACCACTTTTATATGTGGAGTCCGATTGAAAAGCCAGTACTACTGCCTATGGCGGCATTTGGTATTAGTTATGTAGCATGGCTAGGAATGCTTGCCCCTTTGATAGCAGTAAGTTTTTTATTCATTGTATTGTATTGCTGGTTAGCAGTAGACGAGGATGAAGTTGTAATTGCCGAGTGCCCAGAGTCAACTGGCTTTTGGGACTTTGCTAAAAACACATTACCATTCCTGGCGGCAATTGTCGCTTATATGTTAATGGGTGGTGAAGGACCTGAAGCTGTATTTCCAGTCTTTGGTGCGCTGTTATTATATTATATTATTTCTACCAAGACGTATGATTTAAATAAATTGGTTGGTTATGTTAATTGGACCACAGTGGCAATTGTTGCTGTAGTCTTTGCGAGTTCTGGCTATATGCAAGAACATCGCGCATGGTTTGAGGAAGGTGTTAAAAGTATCGGTTTGGATATGCATACTTTTAAAGGTATGTTTTATATCAGCTTACTTACGTTTTTAGCAAGTTTCTCAATGGGGTCAGATGGCAAGTTTGCCGCCTTGACCGTTTTAATGGCAAGTGCCTTCGGTAAGGAATACTTACTGTGGTTCTTTGCTTTGGATTATTGTGGTTACTTGTTAACCCCAATGCACGAGTGCGTTATGATAGGCAAACGTTATTTTGGTACCAGCCTAACAACATATTATACCGCACTAATTGCCTGGGCCGTTCTACTACTATCGGTCGCAGGTGTTTTTACATTCTTATAAGAGGAAATTAAATGAAGAAAATCGTAGCAATCTTAGCCCTAGCGGCTGCAACATCTGCTTTCGCAGACACAGGTATTAACGTTGAACTAGAACGTGAAAAGGATAAGACAACAAACGCTTATTCTAACACAGTTAAAGTAGCACCATTTACAACTATCAGTGGTTATAAACTTGATATTCAATTGGGCGCAGAGCGTACTGATGGTCAAGTAAGTGGCAACAACAACCCATTGACAAACACAGCAGAAGCTCGTGTTCAACGCATGGTTGAAGTTTACCCAGGTCTACATTTAGGTGGACGTTTAGGCGTTGGTGAAGTTTTCAACGGTGTTGACCAAGCTGGCAAGACAGTTGACTTTGGTTACTACACAGCTGAACCAAAAGCTGAGTATATGCTTACTGACAAATTGTCAGCATTGGCAAGTTGGAGATTCCGTGATAGCTTTAAAGACAACAACGAGTACCTAACACGTACATGGAAAGTTGGTGCCGGTTATGCTGTTACACAAAAAGACCTAGTTGAAGTTAAGTACTTCAAAGAGCGTGGCGACTATCGTACAAACGGTGTTGCTCTAGAGTACACACGCGGTTTCTAATCTTAGGATTAGTTTACTCAAAGGGCCTTTACAGGCCCTTTTTTATTTGCTATACTACATTATGATTAATTGGCCGTCAAAAGTAAAATTTATAGAAAACAAATATAGTCGTTGGTATTGTAATCTTGTAGAAAAAGCTCAGAGCAGAGAAATTCCGCCAGAGTATAACGAACGTCATCATATAATACCAAGATCTTTTGGGGGGAATAATTCCCCGTCTAATCTAGTGACATTATCAGCTAGAGAACATTATGTGGCACATTTACTACTGTGGAAAATGAACTTTGCAGATCAGTACCACAAGAAGATGCTTAGTGCTGTGCGATTTATGGCACAGATAAAAACAATAGGTTCAAGAAATTATAAAGTTAATTCTAGAATTTATTCTAAAATAAGAGAAGACTACTTAAAACATAACTCGGGAGAAGGTAACCCCTTTTATGGAAAAACACATTCCGAAGAAACTAAAGCAAAATTTGCCATATACCACAATGATCCTTTGACTAAAAAGAGAAAAAGTGAATTAGTAAAAGGCGATAAAAACCCATCTAAACGATTAGATGTTAGAATTAAAAACAGTAAGGCACAAAAGGAAAGGTTAGCTAGGGATAGAGCTAATGGTACAGGCTATTTTTCTCAAGAATCCTATGCTAAAAGATGTGAAGCTACAGCAGGAGAGAAAAATGGTCGAGCTAAAACTTATGTGCTGACAGATGCTAATAATAAAGAATATACAATAACTGGTGGATTAGATAAATTTTGTAACGAGCATTTCATAAGCGTAGGGTGGTGCTGGGATTTTCTAAAAAATAAAACCACAGAAAAATTTGGAGGCTGGTCAATTAAATGCTTGTCTGGTTCTACAAGGACTTGTATCCATAAAGATAATGAACAAAAATTTGTTAAAGAAGAGGAATTAAATGATTTTCTATCTAATGGATGGATTATCGGATCGAAACCAAAGAAAAGAAAACGCAAGTTATCACCGGAAGAAATTCAAGCCTCGCATGAAAAAAGAAAACAAACTATTGCTAAAGCAAAAGAAAACGGAGTTGTATATGTTAACCCCTTGAAGGGCAAACGTCGAGATCCTGAAAGTATTAAAAAAAGCGTCGAAACTAGAATGGCAAGAATGAAAGAAGAAGGGTATGTGAATCCTGCTAAGGGTAGGAAAAAAAGCCCCGAAGTTATTGCCAAAATCCTCGAAACCAAACGCAAGAATGGTAGCTTTAGAGGATTTCCAGGCGAGCTAAATCCTATGTATGGTAAACCACGTACAGAAGAAGTAAAAGCAAAAATACGTGCAACTAAATTGGCAAATAAAATTGCCAAGCAAGTAAAACTAGATTCTTCATTATTTGAATGATCTTGTTATTAAAAAAATCAATTAACGTTATTAAAATAATTATTGAAAAAATCAATAAAAACCGTTGACTTAATTAGTAAATACTATTACAATAACATATCAGTACAAACACTGAGAGTTATAGTTTTCAACACACACAAGGAGATTAATATGAAAACAATTGGTGATAAATTAGAACATTTCGCAGTAACAGGCGTTAAGCCAGGACAACCAGAAGATGCCTTCTTCACAATCGACGAAACTAGTTTCGAAGGTAAGTGGAAAGTAATTGTGTTTTATCCAAAGGATTTTACATTTGTTTGCCCAACAGAAATCGTTGCCTATGATAAACTAAACGGTGACTTCACTGATCGTGACGCTGTATTGCTAACAGGTTCAACAGACAACGAGTTCTGTAAAATCGCATGGCAAAAGAGCCACCCAGATTTGATCAACATCACACACAATCAATTTGCAGACACACAGCGAGGCGAGTTGAGTTTGGCAGAACAGTTGGGCGTATTTTATGCTCCAGCAGGTGCCGCACTTCGCGCAACATTTATCGTTGATCCAGATAATGTTATTCAACACGTTACTGTTAACAACTTGGATGTAGGTCGTAGCCCAGAAGAAACTCTACGTATTTTAGATGCTCTTCAAACTGGCGAACTATGTGCTTGTAACCGTGTAGTAGGCGGGGAGACACTATAATGGCATTCAACGACACTATTAAAAGTGCGTTGCCAGAATACGCAAAGGACACCAAGTTAAACTTGGACGCTGTCCTTTTGCGTAGTACCTTAGATGCTGATGTTGCTATTGGCTGTGCCGTAGCTGCATTGGCCGCAACTGGTAACGGTAAAGTACTAAGTATCCTGTTAGCAGACGCACCTAAGTTTGCTGACTCAGCAATGACTGCCGCAAGTATCATGGCACAGAACAATGTATGGTACCCATATGTTGAAATGGCCGATGATGAACAACTAAAAGGCCTGCCAGCACAACTACGCATGAATGCTATTGCCAATCACGGTGGAACAACTAAGAGCAACTTTGAAGCATTTAGTTTGGCCGCAAGTATTGTTGGCAAGTGTCACTTCTGCGTTAAGGCACACTACGAAACATTGAAGAAGGAAGGCTACACAGTAGAACAACTTCGTGACATTGGTCGTATTGCCGCAGTAATGAATTCAGTGGCAAAAGTTCTAAATAGTTAAAAAGTGTTAAAAAGACCATATTTCACATATGGTCTTGACACAAAGACATATATACAATACAATAGAGACTAGTTAAACAACAGAGGCATAAATAACTTGAACAAAGTTAGCCAAAAGTGGTTGACTAGGTTGCTGAAAGGCAATACAATAGAGACTAGTTAGCAAACAATGTAGTTTCAAGGTGTTGTAGAAATACAACAAAAAGATTTTACAAAAGTTGTTGACAAGTGTCCAACAAGACACTATAATAAACACATGTTAAGAAGCAATGGTGCTTTTTAGCAAACAAAGGATAAAAGAGAAACTTAAAATGCAATCGAATTTTAGACAACATCAATTTAATACGATGCCCAAACAGGTAGGTGTAATAGCCTCTTATTGGTCAGCGATTAATTGTGGAAGTCTATTATCACTTGATCGCACACCAGAGATTAATAGTAGGGTCCGGGAGGACATAATGTAAGCGTAAGTTTACACTCACTCCAAGGACCCTAGGATTAACAACCCTGGGGTTTTTTGTTTTTAGACTTTCGAAAAAGTGTGTATAGGGAACGCGACCCTGCTGGCACTTAAAACATCGGCTTAATGTGGGCGGCCTACCGGATGGTAAGTTCTAGGCGATAACTAGAATTGTAAAATGGTAGCGTATAAAGTACACT
>Ga0208741_10000778_pt1 | contig 14103 bp, 5 predicted proteins | sample CryBogCBE03Jun09_FD_184576 | JGI IMG/M metagenome (GOLD analysis project Ga0208741, IMG submission 184576) | Freshwater microbial communities from Crystal Bog, Wisconsin, USA - CBE03Jun09 (SPAdes) | ecosystem: Environmental > Aquatic > Freshwater > Lake | place: Crystal Bog, Wisconsin, USA...
TTTTGTGGGGGAGAATAACCCGGTAGGCACTTACCGCCGGGAGTTTACGGTGGCCGATGAGTGGCATGGCCGCGAAGTGTTGCTGCATTTTGGCAGCATAACCGGTTGCGCATTTGTGTATGTAAATGGCCATAAGGTGGGCATTAGTAAAGCGGCAAAGTCGCCCGCGGAGTTTAACATCACCCCCTACCTTAAAAAAGGCACCAACCTGCTAGCGGTACAGGTGTTTAGGTGGAGCGACGGTAGCTATTTGGAAGACCAGGATTTTTGGCGCATCAGTGGCATAGAGCGTGATGTGTTTTTATATTCCCTGCCGAAACTTACTGTTTGGGACTTTTTTATAAAAAGCGGCCTGGATGGCCAATATACCAACGGCGTGTTTAGTGCAGATGTTACCCTGCGCCAGTTTACCAACAATACGATTAAGCATGGCACTGCATCCGTGGATATTTATGACAATGCCGGTAAAAAAATATTTGGCCGCGAACAGGCATTCAGTACCACGGCCGACAGCCTGCAGGTACTGCATTTTACTGCTACCGTACCCAACCCGCTTAAATGGACAGCGGAAACCCCCAACCTGTACAACTGTGTAATAACCTTAAAGAACGAAAACGGTGAAACCCTGTACACCGGTGCCAAAACCGGTTTTAGAACGGTAGAGGTTAAAAATAGCCAGTTGATGGTTAACGGCGTACCGCTGGTGGTACACGGTACCAACCGGCACGAGCACGACGATGTTAACGGCCACGTACCCAATAAGCAGCAGATGATCAGGGACATACAGCTGATGAAAGAATACAATATTAATGCCGACCGTTGCAGCCACTACCCCAATGACCCACTCTGGTACAAATTGTGCGATGAGTACGGCTTATATTTGGTGGATGAGGCTAATATTGAGGTACACGGAATGGGTGCAGCCTTGCAAGGTTGGTACGACACAACCGTACACCCGGCTTACCTGCCAGAATGGGAGCCAGTTTTTATGGACAGGGAGCAACGGTTAGTGGAGCGCGATAAAAACCACCCGAGCATAATATTGTGGTCAATGGGTAATGAGTGCGGCAATGGCAAGGTGTTTCACGATGCCTACAATTGGATAAAACAACGCGACAATACCCGCTTTGTGCAGTTTGAGCAGGCCGGCGAAGACTGGAACACGGATATTGTTTGCCCAATGTACCCCTGGATGGCATCAATGAAAGGCTATGCGGCCAACCCCGCCAAAACAAGGCCTTACATTATGTGCGAGTACTCACACTCCATGGGCAACAGCGACGGTAATTTTAGGGAGTATTGGGACGTGATAAACACCAACAAAAAAATGCAGGGTGGGTTTATATGGGACTGGATTGACCAAGGCATGCGCGCCAAAGATGCCGCCAACAATACTTACTGGGCTTACGGTGGCGACCTTGGTGGCTTTAACCTGCACAACGACGAAAATTTTTGCGCCAACGGCCTTATTGCAGCCGACCGCACCATACACCCAGGCTTAAATGAAGTAAAAAAGGTGTACCAAAATATTGAATTTAAAACAAAAGATATTGGCAGCGGTGTAATTACCATACAAAACAATTACGGCTTTACCAACCTTAGCCAGTACCTGTTTACTTGGGCCTTGTATGCCAACGGCCAACTGGTTAAGCAGGATACCTTTAGCCTTGCGTTGCCGCCACACCAGCAAAAAGATGTTACCCTGCAAATACCGTTGGTAAAATCAATACCCGGCACCGAATATTTTGTAAACATAACGGCCGCCACCAAGGCAGCCAACGGCCTTATACCGGCCGGCCATGAAGTAGCCAGCGAGCAGTTTAAGCAAGCCGGTGACTATTTTGCAGGCACCGTGCCCGGCAACGGCACATTACAAATTAACAAAACTGCCAGCAGGGTAAGTTTTACGGCAGGCAGTGTGCAAGGGGAGTTTAGTGTATCCATGGGCAGGTTTATCCGCTACAGCAATGGCAAACATCAATTGAATAACTTGCCTGAACCTTATTTTTGGCGTGCCCCCACCGATAATGATTTTGGCAATAACATGCAGGTTGACCTGGGCATTTGGCGCACAGCGCACTTAGGCCGCAAAGTGAAAAGTGTAACGGTAGGCGACCAAGACGCAGCCGGCTTACATATTAAAGTTGAGTACGATTTGGCAGCCATCGCCGTGCCATATACTGTTGACTACCAAGTTAACAACGATGGCAGCATTAGCACAACGGCCTCTATTGACATGACCGGCCGGGAGTTGCCTGAGCTGCCGCGTTTTGGCATGCGCTTACAGCTGCCACCGCAATACAACAACCTTAGCTATTATGGCCGTGGCCCTTGGGAGAATTACAACGACCGTAATGAATCAGCCTTTGTAGGGCTATACAACGACAGTGTGGGCAACCAATATTGCAACGGATACATACGCCCGCAGGAAAGCGGCTACAAAACCGATGTGCGTTGGTTTGCGCTGAAAGATGGCGAAGGCAAGGGTTTGTTGGTAAAGGGCCTTGGAGGGCCGGTTTGCTTTAGTGCCATCAACCATTCTGATGAGAGCTTAGACCCAGGGCTTACCAAAAAGCAACAGCATCCCAGCAATTTGCCGCCAGATGGCACCGTTTATGTACATATTGACCTTAAGCAGCGAGGCTTGGGCGGTGATAACAGCTGGGGTGCGTTGCCACACAACCAGTACCGCCTGCTGGATAAAAAATATAGCTATAGCTACACGTTGCAACTGCTTGATGCAAAATAATTCAACTATTAAAAAAGGCAGCACCTATACCATATAGGTGCCGCCTTTTTGTCTGCATGTCGTTGCCAACCATCGCAAGGGGGCTATTATTTACGTTTAACAGGCCTTTTGGCACGGATGTGTAGTTAGTAGGAGGGGCCTTAATTAAAACCGATAACGGAAACAAGATGCCAAAAAGATTGCTGGAAGTTTGTGCTTTTGCCATAGAGAGTTGCCGCATTGCCGAAAGGGTAGGCGCCGCCAGAGTTGAGTTGTGTGCAAACCCCATTGAAGGTGGCACCACACCGGCATACGGCACCATTAAGCAGGTTCGGGATAGTATTTCTATTGGTTTGTACCCCATTATAAGGCCACGCTCTGGCAATTATTATTACACGCCGGATGAGTACCAGATGATAAAGGAAGATATCATGGCCTGCCGCAGCCTGCATTGCGACGGCATATCGGTGGGTACACAAACCATACACGGCGAAATTGACACCGACTGGCTGAAACGCATTGTGGAATGGGCGGGGCCTATGGGTGTTACGTGCAACCGTGCTTTTGATGGTACGCCCGACCCGTTTAAGGCCCTGGATGACATTATTGCCTGCGGTTGCGAGCGTGTGCTTACATCGGGCCAGCAAACGGCCGCGCCAGACGCTGCAGCATTGTTGGCGCAACTGGTTCAACAGGCGGGCAGCCGCATAATAATTATGCCCGGCGCAGGTGTAAAATCGAGTAATTTGGCAAAACTTGTGCAGGAAAGTAATGCGACAGAATACCATGCTTCGGCAAGGGTGGCAGCCCCTAACCCGCTTACCTATATCAACACTGCCGTAAATGATTATGGGCATGTGTATATAGCCGATGAGGAAGAGCTGCGCAAAATGGTGGCAATTTTACAGCAGGGGTAGATTTGATTAGTTGCTTAATCTTGCGACTAAGGTAAATAACGTTGGGGTGGGCATAAAAAACGGGCTGCGATCAAATAGATGGCAGCCCGTTTTAGTTTCGTGACGCTCTTATTAATGAGTGATGACTATTTTTTCCGTTCTAATAGCTTTGCCGGTTTTGTCGGTAACCTTAAGAATGTACAAGCCGGGCGACAGGCGGCTAACTTCAATGGATGAGGCCTTTTGGGCCAGTAGCTGCTTTTTAACTATCCGCCCATTTAGGTCGTACAGTAGGGCAGTGCGTCCATTGTCTAACGAATAATTGTACACTACTACGTACTGGTTGGCTGGGTTGGGGTACACATCCAACGTTTTGTTAGTAACATCGTTTTGTATTTGGCCCTGGGTTAATTTACGGGGGTTGGCAATGGTACCGGGCACATAGGTGAATTCCAAAATGGTACCTGGGTTGGCCGGTGAACTCAATGCCTGGCCGCTAGCCCCAAAAGTTGAGCCACTTGAATCGCAAGCCACATAAATTTTTAAGCCATCGGGCGATACCACCACATCCCTAAAGCGGCCGAGGCCTTTAAAATAGTTGATGGTGTCAGAAATAATAGATAACCCGTCGTTGCTCAATTTGTAACGAACCACCGTGCCACCTTTCAGTGTGGCCACCAGTAGCGAGTTTTGCCAGCCGGGTATGGCGGTGCTGCCATAAAACTCCGTGCCAGAAGGGGCCATGGTAGGCCAGGTCATGTTATTGGTATTGGTTATAGGTGGGTTTTCAAACGGGAAGATAGAGCGGATGGGCTCTTTCACGTTCAGCAGCGCACAATTAGCCTGTTCGTTTATAATTACGAAATGGGCCAGGGTGTCGCCATTGTAGTTTCCATCGCAAAATCCTGATACCTCGGGCCAGCCATAGTTGCGGCCACGTTCAATAATATTTATTTCATCGTCGCTGTAAGGGCCATGCTCGCTGCTGTACAAAATATTGGTGCCGCCTACATTGCCCCAAACCAAGCCCTGTGGGTTACGGTGCCCTAAGGTGTACACGGGTGTTGGCAGGCCCGTGCTGGTGCCTGTAAATGGATTGTCGGTGGGTATCCACGAACCGCCGATGGAGTCGGTATTAAGCCTCAATATCTTTCCTTCTAGTGTGTCAATGTTTTGGGCATTCTCATTCCTGTTTATGTTTTGAAATTGGCCCGCACCCATGTCGCCCACTGTATAATACAGCTTTAAATCAGGGCCAATGGCAATTCTGGCGGCATTATGGTCGGTGCTGCCGGGTATGTTTTCTAACACTGTAACAGGGTTAACCAATTGTTGGTTTACCGAGTCGTAAGTATACCTTTCAATCCTCGTTTTGCGGTAAAGGGTACCACTGGAGGAATACGTGTAAGAGATGTATACCCAGGGCTTGCCTTGGTTAAACTGTGGGTGCAGCGCAATGCCCATCAACCCATCTTGTCCGCCAAGCTGTACCATTTTCGCCCCTAGCGTCAGTACTACTTTTTTAATGCCGGTGGCGGGGTTTACAAAGCTAACCGTGCCTGCAAAACGCTCGGTATACCATATGTTGCCGTCGGGGCCATAAAACAGGTCGTGCGGCCCTCTTTGTTTGGCTATGATGGTGCGCATGGTAAACTGCTCATGGGCTAGGGTGGCAGTGCCGGTAGTTATGTTTAAAGCCGCACTCGCTGCAGACTGGTTGCCAGTTGAATCTTTTGCCTTAACAGTTATGGCATAGGTACTATTAGGCGCAAGCCCGGTAACACTGTAGGTGGTGCCTATGTCGGTGTTCGTGTTTATTTTGGTGCCATTGCGGTAAATGTCGTACCCGGTAACTTTCACGTTGTCGGTGGAGGCTGTCCACCCTAGTGTAAACGATGTATTGGTTGCATTTGCCGCCGTAAGGTTGGTTGGTGCTGTGGGTGCAATGCTGTCTTTGGCTTGTAAGGTTGTTACGTTTAGCGGAGTACTTGCCGCAGATTGGTTGCCGGCGGCATCTACCGCTGTTACGGTGGCCGCGTAGGTCGTATTGGCGGCCAGCCCTGTTACGTTAAAAGAAGTGGTAGTGTTTAATGCTGCATTGGTCTGCAAGCCATTTAAAAAAATGTTGTAACCGCTAACGCCCACATTGTCGGTGGAAGCTTTCCAACCCAAGGTGAAAGAGGTAGCGGTAACGCTGGTGGCAGTCAACGTTGTGGGTACAGTTGGTGCCGTGGCGTCTTTAGCGGTGGTAACGTTAAGCGCGGTGCTTTGTACACTTTGGTTACCTGCAGCATCTACCGCACTTACCGTAATGCTGTAAGCAGTATTCGGAGTAAGCCCTGTTACGCTGTAGCTAGTGGTGGTATTGGTGGCAGTGTTTATTTTAACACCGTTGCGGTAAACATTGTAGCCAGCCACCCCAACATTATCTGATGATGCCGCCCAACCCAGCGTGAAGCTGTTAAGTGTTACGGCCGAGGCCGCAAGTGCAGTTGGTACCGATGGTGGTATACTGTCGGTGGTGATATTGTTGGTTGATAACACGGAACCAGGTATCACTTGGCTAGGGGCAGTAGTTTTTCCGCCCGGCAATGCCCAGCCCACGGCCATATTGTCGGAACCAGTACCCTGTTTCATCAACACTTCCACATAGTATTTGGTACCCTTTAACAGGGCAATCGATTTCGATTTCTGGGTGCTATATTTTGTCCATTGCAGTGCGCTGGTGGCAGCAGTGTTGTAGGCTATTTTAACTTTGTTGGCAGCGCTGCTGGTAGTGCTTAGCCACAGTTCAGCGGCGTCATCGCTGGAAATCCAAAATAGGTAATTGCCGGTGGAAGGGGGGCAAATGTACCCATATACCTTCATACCATAATTGGTGGTGCCTGTGTTGGTGGGGATTTGGAAAGAAGTTAATGTGCCGGTGGCGGACGGATTGTTGGGATAATTTGCGTTTGATGTCAAATTACTCACGGCAGTACCCGTGATGTTATTCCATTTTTGGTAGTTGATGCTGCCAAGGCCTGGGCAGGTTTGCGCCTTGGCCGCTACTGACAAAACTATAATTGCTAAGGCAAGTAAATTTTTTTTCATTGGGGTGCGAAGATTACGGGAAAATAAAAAGCTTTCAGAATGAGCGGTAAAGGTATTTTATATGTATCAGCATTCACCAAAACAAACTGGCCGAACCATTATTTAAGTCAAATTTAATGGGCTGGTTGACTTTTTTGTGGTTTGTGCGTGTTAGTTGGCTTAAAGTATACCATATCTTCAGAGATTTGATGCTGGTAACACAATGTTTCCGCGTTCGCCAGAAGGCATTGGTATAATTGCTTTTTTTGTTACCCTAACCCTTAAGGTAAAAAAAATGTGTTGCACTAAATAAATATTGGGAAATAGACGGACAGGCACTAAAAGGGTTAATGGACTTTTGGTTTAATTGCGAAACACTTTGTAGGTTGTTAGTATGCTGATCGTTAAATGGCCGCTATCGTTAAAAACTTGATGTAGTCTAACTATTGATGAAATAATCCTAATTCGGTAGAAATTGGCTCATTGGTCCTTCATTACACAGCACCTAGCAGTGCAGTGTGGACTTGGCAACAGCGTTGTGCAAAATTGTATAACGTACAGATCCGGCTCTTCCATTTTTGTACCCTGGTAAAAAGATATGTAATTCCTAAACAGGCGATGATACGGACCATGTGATGCCCACAAATGGACTATTAAATATTGAACCAGCCTGTCGAGATTAAATTAGCTTATTTAGAATCGCAATTTTTACCAGTGCGGCGGTGTTTTTTACCTTAAATTTTGTGAGCATGTTTTTGCGGTGGGAGTCAACCGTGGTAACGGTTACAAATAGCTGCTGCGCAATTTCCTGGTTGGTGAGCCCTTCAGAGATAAGTTCCAGGATTTCTTTTTCGCGCCGGGTTAATACGGGCAGTTGCTGTGTATCCGTTTTATACGTTTTTAAAATTTGCGATACCGAAAAGTTTACATAATCCTTGCCTTTTACCACCTTGTGCAGCGCATCAATAATCTCTGCTTTGCTGGCATCCTTCAACAAATAACCGGCAGCGCCGTTGTCTATCATTTTTTGTATAATACTTACCTCGCCCGAGGTACTCAGGCCCACAATATGTATGGCAGGGTATTGTTGCTTCACCAGCTTGCAAAGCTCCATACCATTCATTTCGGGCAGGTGTATATCCATCAGCAATACATCGGGCTGGCTTTTTGCAAGGGCCTCCAGCAATGCGGTGGGGGTTTTGGCGCTGCCTGCCCATGCAATATCTTCTTCCGCCGCCAGCAGGGAGCGTATGCCTTCTGTAACCATCTGGTGGTCGTCAACAATAAATACTTTTATCATCAGGCAAGGTTTGGTATTTCAATGGTTATTGCGGTGCCGCGGCTGGGGGCTGTTGCAATATCAATGGAGCCTTTAAGGTAAGTAACCCTGTTGAGGATGTTTTTAAAACCTATGCCTTCTGCGTTTTCGAGCAGTGTCTTATCAAATCCTTTGCCATCATCTTCAACGGTTATGCTAAGGCTGTTTTCTTTTTGCACCAGTTGCACCAGCACTGTTTTAGCAGCGGCATGTTTTACTATGTTGTTCAAAAGCTCCTGCACAATTCGGTACACAACCGATGCGGTGGGCTTGGCAATAGCATCTTGATTTACATCGTACGACTGGTAGGTTATTTGCAGGGCGCTTGTTTGTTGCGTGCTATTGCAGTAGTCTTTAAGGGCGGTATCAAGGCCAAACTGTACCAAGGCTTCGGGCATCATGTTGTGCGATACGGCCCGCAACTCGCTGATGGATTTATCCAGCATGGCCATACTTTTATCAAACGCTGCTGCACTTTCGGGGGTTATTATAAAGTTGTTTTTCATATTGCTGAACGCGTATTTGGCGCCGGATAAAATACCACCAAGCCCATCGTGAAGGTCTTTGGCAAGGCGGCTGCGCTCTTCATCCTGACCCTTTAAAACAGCCTGTGCAGCCATAAACTGTTTCTCTATTTCAAGCTCGGCAATGCGCTGCTGCTGCAGGGCTGCGCTGGCCTGCTGCAACTTCTTTTTTTGCTGCACGTTGCGGTAAAACAAAAAGCCCGCAACTGCAAGTACCATCAGTGTTACAGCCAGTGCGGTGCTGGTGGTGCGTGCCTGTTTTATGGTAAGGGCCTGTATCCGTTTTTCATTGGTAAGGCTGTTAATCTGTGTTTCCTTTTTGGCAAGGGAATATTTTGCTTCTACTTCCTGGGTGTTTTTTAATACCTGTGTCGATATGATGATGTCTTCTACCGAATCCCTCATCTTACGGTAAAAATAAAAATCCTGGAGTGCCCCTGTGGCAAGGCCTATATCGCTTAGCGCCTGGCAGGCATATTGCAATGCCTCGATGGTATTGTTTTTTTGGGCGATAGAAAAAGCATGAGTGGCGTAGTTCTTGGCGGCCTTAAAATCCCTGTTAAAAACATAATAACGGGCAGTGAAAATAAGGGCAGTGGCTATTACTTCCTGGTTGCCGATATCGCGTGCAGTAGCCAGTGTTTTATCGGCCATGGCTTTCATGTCTGCAAATTTGCCTTGGTGATAATATATCTCCATCATATTTACCCCTACATTACCCAGCAGTAGTTTTGAGCCTGTTTTTTCGCCCAATACCACCGCTTGCTTCAGCAGCACCAAGGCTGTATCTTCTCTCTTTAAATTAAACAATGCCTGGGCGGTATTTTCAAGGCTGTTGGCTAAATTAACGTCGTCTTTCAGTTCCTTGCTTAAGGCGATACATTTAAGGCCAAACTGGTACGATTTTTCGTTCTGGTTTATTTCATTATATAGCCCGGTTAAATTGGTTAACAGCACCATAAGGTTTTGTTTTTCATTTAAGCGGTTTAACAGGGCTTCGGCCTGTAAAAAGCAGTCGATACACCTGGTAAAATCCCTGAGGCCATAGTAGCTTGCACCTGCATTGCTGTACGCCACTGCCAGTTGTTTTACATTGTTTATTTTTTGGGCAAGGCTTATGGCTTTAAGGTTAAGCTGCAGGCTTTCATCATATTTACTCTCCGTATTCAATACCGCCGTGTAGTACGATATATATTTTAAGGTACCTACCGGGTAGGTTAATTTTTCAGCAAGGTTGCCTGCGGCGGTATAAAAAAGCTTTGCTGAATCGGGCTTGCTGGCCTCATAATAATAGCCAACCTTGATAAGCAACAAGACTTTATTGGTATCTTCTTTTGCCCTGCTCAGTTCATGCAACAGGCTATCCTGTTCTGCAGGGGATGGCTGACTGTAGCACCATGGGCCGCAAAGTGTAAGGAGTAATAGAATAAGATATTTCATCCATTTCATAGTTTGGGATTATTATCAATTGATAAAGCAGCCTTTACCCATAATTGACGACCGTGTAAAACTGCGTTTTTACCGCGAGCAATAAACTCCCCTTTTTAGGGGAAAAATATTGAAAGTGATAAATGAGCGCAGTCAAAATTCCCCTTTTTAGGGGAGGGGTGATGGTTTAAGCTGCCTATACTTTTGGTACCTGAATTAAAAGTATGAAAAAATGTGTACCAATAAATGGCTGCCGTGCACGGCAGCCCACGCAATACCCTGTAACACGCGTTTTATAACCTAAAAGCCTTTTGTATCCGTTTGTTAAAACAAGCCAGCTGCAAAAAAATACATGCCGGTTGTTTGCTATTTAAGCCCGCTTACAAGTTACGCAGCCTTTTATGTGGTAAAATTAATTGCTTTAGAGGCAGAATAACTTTAGGTAACCTGCGCAATAGCAACACCAAAACACTAGTACCCATTCAATGAAATAAACTTTTCCAAAACCATCTCTTTAAAAAAACACTAAAATAAACTTTATGAAAAATTTCTTCTCTGCTGCCACCGTTGCATTTTTACTCATTGCAGGCAATGCACATGCCGCCATATTAACGGTTAATAACAACAGTACCAGCCCGGGCCAATACACGAGCCTGCAGGCAGCCATAACAGCAGCCCATGCCGGTGATACCTTGCTGGTATCAGGTTCTAACACTGATTACGGCCCAAACGGCTATAACATTACCATCAATAAGCCACTCACCCTTCTGGGTACGGGATTTAATCCCATAAAAGACAATGCGCTTACTTCAAAAATTAGTAATGTAATCCTACAAAGTGGCAGTGCCGGTACGGTGATTGTGGGCTTTGTAATTGCCAACAACCTAAGCACTGATTACAACGTGCAGGTAAACAATATTACCATTAAAAGAAACTTTATTGGCCAGATAAACTCGTGGGGGGATAGCTGGATTTTACAGGAAAATATTTTTGGCCTGAACAACAGCGCTATTACACTCAATGGCAATAATATTTTGGTGAAGAACAATATTTTTCAGGGCAGCCCTTATACAGGCATCAGTAACCAAGCTGCCAATACAAACTTTGTTTTTTCTAATAACGTTGTATTTGGCAACAATTTCGTCGCAAATAATTTTTATAATGCAGTGGTGTCAAACAATATATTTTACGATTCAAGCAAAGTAAGTGTTCAATATTTTTCAACCAACACTGCTAACACTACTTTTACAAAAAACATAGTGTATGGCAACCCTGCTGCCAACCCTTTTTATACCAACAACAACGGAAACACCGAATCGGGCAACAGCTACAATACCGACCCTCAGTTTAACAGCGTTAAATTAACTGCTGCCTATGGTTTTTATATGGTGTTAGACCTAACCTCTGATTTAAGCTTAAAAGCCACCTCACCTGGCCATAACTACGGCACAGACGGTAAAGATGTTGGTTTATTTGGCGGCGCAGGCTCATTAAACCCGCTTACCGGCAGCCCGGCCATACCACAAATAAGCACCATGAACATACTTAACACCGTTGTTGCGCCCGGTGCTACACTTAACGTGCAGATAAAGGCAAAGAGCAATAATTAGTATACTATTTCTGCACCCTGCCTGCTGTATAAAAGCAGGTATAAAATATTTTGTATGAAATATTATATTAAACACTTTATTGCCCGTACCGGCCTGCAAAGGCAACGGTGCAGGCGCTGGGGGCTGGCCATGCTGTTGCTGCCCTTGTTTGCCCTGCTGGCAAGCAATGCCCATGCGCAGCGCCTGGTAGCCGGGGAATATTTTTACAATACCGACCCCGGTACTGGCAAAGGCACGCCTATAACCATAACGGCCACCAATGCCATCAATACCAACTTTAGCATACCTGTGGGCAGCCTGCCTGCGGGCTTTTACCAGTTGTTTGTGCGCTTTAAAGACAGCCTTAACCGCTGGGGCCTTGCCGAACAGCGCACCTTGTATATAAACGCCACCACCGCACAGCTTAAACCGCTGGTGCCGCTTACCAATGCAGAGTATTTTTTTGATACCGACCCCGGCGCTGGGCTTGGTAAGCCTTTTGCCATTTCCAGCAACGACAGTTTGTTAATAACGCAGGGCTATAGCACCACCGGCCTGGCCAAAGGTGCCCACCAGTTGTTTGTACGTTTTAAAGACAGCCTGAACAACTGGGGCATTGCCGAGCAGCGCACCTTTTTTGTTGACAGCACCATTAATACTGTTCCGCCGCTTGCACCGGTTGTTGCAGCGGAATATTTTTTTGATACCGACCCCGGTACAGGCCATGGTGTAACCATACCTGTTACCAAAACCAACAGTGTTAACCTAGCAAGCATAAACCTTACCATTACGGACGGGATTGCCCTGGGCGCTCACCAGTTGTTTGTGCGCTTTAAAGACAGCCTTAACCGCTGGGGCATAGCCGAGCAGCGCACTTTTTATATTGACTCAACCATAGCCGTTGCTAAACGTGCACCCATTGTAGCCGGGGAATATTTTGTTGATACCGACCCCGGTACGGGCAAAGCCACCCCTATAAGCACCACCAAGGCAGACAGCCTTAGCCTTACGCTGCAAATGGCTGGCTCCACAAAACCCGGCAGCCACCAGTTGTTTGTACGTTATAAAGACAGCCTTAACCGCTGGGGCATAGCCGAACAACGGACGTTTTTTGTGGACAGCGCTATTGCTGCCATTCCACGGCCACCCATTGTAGCTGCCGAGTATTTTATAAATACCGACAGCGGCGTGGGCCGGGGTACGCCCATACCCATTGCAAAAAGCGATACGCTTAACCAGGTGCTTCAACTGGTGCTGCCCGGCAATCTCGCTGGCAACAACAACTATCTGTACATTCGGTTTAAGGATTCTACCGGCAGATGGAGCATCGCCGAGCAAAGCCACATTCCTGCAATTTCATGTAAGCCCAGCTTAGGCAACGATACCTCGCTTAAAATATGCGCAGGCACCACCACAAATATAACTGGTGTTTATGCCTACAAGGGCTACGCCAGCTTTACCTGGAGTACCCCACGGCCCGATAGTGTTGGCGCCGGCACATATACGTTAATTGTTACCAGTACCGGCGGCTGTAAGGATACCGCCGTGGTTACCATTACCAATTACCCCAAACCAAGCCTGGGCAATGATACTACCATAACCATAAGCGCAGTGGCTGGTGTAACCACCAATATTACCACCCTGTACAATACCACCGGATTAACACCGCAATACACTGGCACCGCCACACCGCAAAGCGTGGGTGCTGGCACCTATACCTTAATAGTTACGGATGCCTGCGGCTTTAAGGATACGGCAGTTATAGTAGTAAGGGTGTACACACCACCGCCAACCATTACCTCGGTAAGCCCGGGTTATGGCGGCACAGGCTCGCTTATCAGCATTGTTGGTAAGTATTTTCTTACAGCTACCGGGGTTAGCTTTGGCAACATCAATGCGGCCGGCTTTACCGTGGTGAACGATAGCCTTATTACCGCCACACTGGCCAGCGGCACCAACGGCACCATAGCCGTTAAGGTTACCACAGTAGGCGGCTCAGCTACCTTTAGCGGCTTTGTTTTCTGCACGCCTGTAACACCTTCGGTAAGCCTTGTTGCTAGCAAACCAGGTACAATATGTGCCAATACCAAAGTAACCTTTACAGCAACGCCTGTAAATGGTGGCACATTGCCTTTATATGCCTGGTATAAAAACAACGTAAACATTACCGGCAATGCAAACAATACTTACAGCGACAGCCTGCTTAAAAACGGCGACAGCGTATGGGTGGTGTTAAGCAGCAACGCAGGCTGCCTTGCCGTTAGTAACGCCAAAAGCAATGTGCTTGCGTTTACGGTTAACGCGCAGGTAACACCTGCTGTAACCATTGCAGGCAATCCTGTAAGCCCAATATGTACCAATGCCAAAGTAACCTTTACCGCCACCCCGGCCAACGGCGGTGCAACACCAGGTTACCAATGGTATAAAAACAATGCAGTGGTGGGTACAAACGCCGCCACGTATGCGGATAGCCTGCTTAAAAGCGCCGACAGTGTTTGGGCCGTGTTAACCAGCAACGCTGGTTGCACTACTACGCCTACGGCCAAAA
>Ga0208741_10000780_pt1 | contig 14091 bp, 14 predicted proteins | sample CryBogCBE03Jun09_FD_184576 | JGI IMG/M metagenome (GOLD analysis project Ga0208741, IMG submission 184576) | Freshwater microbial communities from Crystal Bog, Wisconsin, USA - CBE03Jun09 (SPAdes) | ecosystem: Environmental > Aquatic > Freshwater > Lake | place: Crystal Bog, Wisconsin, USA...
ATTCTTCGTCGCATCATTCACCCTCCACAGAAACATATTAGTTGCTTCTGCTTTGCTGGGCATTTCGATAACTCTTGCATCAAAACTAGCAATACGATCTTCAAACGGAGACCAACCACGAAGACAATGGTTGAACTTCGCTGCCGCCATAGATGCCAGAACGCTAGTCATCTTGTGGATTTTACCACTGAAAAAAATGTCGCTCTCATAGGATTCTGCATACCAAACGAGGCTAATTTCGTCCGATTGAACATATCCACATGTAGCGTGTGTCTCCTTGACCAGATACTTAGTAGTATCGATCATGGCTTGAGACATCTTGGGATCGAACGGGCGTTCCATACCTTTAGTAAGCTTGGAAAAGCTCCTACCATCAATTCGAGCATAGATAGGCACTCTCGGAAGAAACTTTCTGGAAGTTTCTCTCGATTCGAGTCCCTTCATTCTATCGCCAAGGTCATCTTTCATAGTTTAATCCTCCAATGTAAGCACATATTAGCGGAATATCCAATAAAAGCAAGCAAACTGTAAAAAGAAAAAATATACTGGTGATGTATTACGTTATAAACTGCGTTTATAAGCGAGGCGATAGCAACGATTAATGAAAAAATCACCACCGCAAATTTAATTCTAGCAATAATTTTAATGCGCCGCCGCCGGGAAACCATTTCATCATAAAGATATTGTTTCTCCATACCGGGATGATATGGAGCCATATCATAACACCTTATTCAATAGTTTTTCTCTGGACAATCGGAATCCAGATTCGGCCCATTCGCATTTCATCATTGCATATTTTTCAGAATCAACTTCTGTTTCTGAAATAGGAAATACAGGAATATTCCATTTTTCTATTTTTTTCTTTTCATCAGTAAATTCCATCAAATCCAAAGCTTCAATCACCCATTTTTTTGGATAATTGTGTGCGGCTATCTTGCTTTTCAGTCTGGGTAAAGATGGGCCATTTGATATTACATCATAAATTATTCTGGCTCTCGATTTTTGACGAGAAGTCCATTCAAATTTTTTCATCATTTTTTCAAGAACTTCGTCTCCTTCGCCAAGCGAATAATGGAGATATTTTACAAAAGAGTCGTGCGGATTTTGATGCTTGAAATCAGAAACATCCCCATAGTAATCTCCCGAGGAAATACCAATTTCCCACAAGATATCAATTCCGCGCAAATCTCCTATGATTGCTTCCGAGTGTTTGGAGATCAAACATTTCGACAACTCATTCCACAGTCTCCAACCAGAGACATCTCCAAGTAGATGGACATTTTTAACAATCACGTCATAGGAATCACTGTCAGATTCTTCATATTTTCTGAATGTATGATCAAACCTGAAAAAGCGAATCATCCTCAATGGGTCTTCGGTAATTCGATCAATCGGGTTTCCGACAAAACGGACTATCCCATTTCCCAAATCGTGTTGACCATTAAATGGATCAATGATGTTTCCATTAAAATCCATAGCCATGGCATTGATGGTGAAATCACGATGTGCAAGATCATCTTCTATATTAGAAGTATATATAATTTTCCCATTTACATAATGGTGACTGGAAGTTATCTCAAATCTTTCATTTTCTATTTCAATCACGAAGGTGCCATGATTGATACCCATGGGAAAGTTTTTGATACCAGCATCGGTAAATAATTTCATCGCAGTTTCAGGGTCTGCGCTCGTTACCAAATCATAATCATTTGGTGTTTTATCACACAAATAATCACGGACAGCCCCACCTACCAACCAGCATTTATGGTTGGCCGAAGTCAAAACCTCATTAATTTTGACTATTTTATCGTTAGTTTTTAAGAAGTTCATCTGCGACCGCTTCTTTATGTTCACCATCTATATAGCGGACGCTTACGCCCGCCTCATCAAACATTTCCCGAGCAACTTTGAAACCTTCACCGAAAGTGGGGTCGTTCCAGTTGGGTTCTACGGTAATGACTTCAATAATACCAGATTGAATGATGCCTCTGGCACAATCCACGCAAGGATACATAGTCTGATACATCTTCGCGCCTTTTGTCGCTCTACCTGCTTTGGCTGCATTATATAACGCATTTCTTTCCGCATGTTCTGACCAAAGATATTTGGCGGGACGTTGATGGCGTTCTTCAATGTCATCATTGATTTTACGAGGAAATCCGTTCCATCCGCTTACAACTTCCATATCATCCATAACAATGACCGCACCTACTTTTCGGCTACGATCCTTGCTACGCGAAGCCTTCAATTGGGCTTCGTCCATCCAAATCTTATCCCACTTATTCATTTCCAAGTCCCATCTTCAATTCTGCGTTTATAATGAACTAATGCACATTCTGGCGAACATAGAGTACCCTCATCAGAAAAATATGCAGGTCCATATTCAATGTTTCCGCTATAATATTGGAAGCCAGAGTCAGTAAAACGCTTGTTACACTCTACGCAGCGCAATTGTTCTAGATCAATATTGTTATTTTGCAAAATCGTTGACAATTTTGTTGAAAACATTTTCGTACTCTTCATCCCAAATACGCTGGGGTTCGGTATCGCCCCATACTGGATTTTGGATATGCCAATCGGAAAATTCGCTCAATTCGCAAAACCCCGATACGGAATATCCGGTCATTCTAAATTCACAATATTCTCTCTTGTCAAATTTACCATTTATAAATGCGATATGCAACGTGTTAAGATTTAACATTTGCGTGTGCATTTGTCTTGGATTCAGATGATCTATCAAATTACCTTTCGCGTCATGCTCAAGCATATATTCATAAACGGAATTACTCGGAAATCTTTGAGTTCCATTTTCATCTATGATTGTTTTATAGATTTTTCCTTCAATAAGCACATCGACCGTATCGCCGGTTGCCAATTTATCGGTGTCTATTTTATCAGTAAGAGAATAGTGCATTGTTATCTCCATAGAAGATTATATTCTCATAAACCAAAAAAATATGCAAATCATAAAAAAATAGCCGCCCCGTGAGGAGCGGCTATTCTTCTTATTTTTCTATAGATTAGCTATTTGGTGATGCCGAAGTTGGAACAGCAAAATTGCCGCTGTACAAGCCCGTGCCATTAATAATACGAGCTTCGTCAATCCAACCGTTGAGCGCCGAAGTATTTTCATATCCTAGATATAATCCACCAGAATAACATACGTAGCTCAATGAATCTGAGTATGTCGAACCAGTTTGAACACCATTAACGAACATTCTGGTTTGACCAGCCACTCTTGATACGGCAACATGAATCCACTGATTCAATGGAAGCGCGTTATCGCTTGTTATCAAATTAGTTTCTGATTGAGCCTCAAACCAATTTAATTTACCATCACCACCACCAATATACCAAGTTGGTGCATGTGCAGAACCATTCAAGTTTGCGGAAGGTCCACGGAACTCCATAATGGCTGGTCCACCACCATAATTGTAGTCATTTAAGTAAATCCATGCTTCAACAGTGAAATCATTTGTTCCAAAGCTTAAGACATCGCCGGTATTTTGAACACCAATATAACCACCACTTCCGATGAATACAGATGCATTGCCAAATTTATATTTGCTTGTATCAACATGTGCTCCACCACCTAAACCAACGGTGAGATTATGCGAAGAATAATCTTTGAAGGTTTCATTGTCGTTATGGAGCAACAATGCAACTTGAGAGAATGGAACAATTGGTAATGTTGCATAGGTTACATATGGAGTATTTGATGACCAAGTAGCACTATTATTTGTTATCGAGAAAGTATTAGAACTTGAATCAGCAATGTTACCATCTCCAACAAAATCAATCAACAATGCTGTATTTGCATCAGGAGCTAACGCAGAGGTTGGTAAAGCAAATCCTGTAGTATATTCTGCTTTATTTGCAATTCGTACATTGGTCATGTATGCATTTACGTTGTAATAAGATGGATTTGCTGGGTTTGCACCAATATATGCCGCATAATCACCTTCTTGTGAAATAGTTCCATACATATTGTGTGGGGAACCAAATACTGAACCATTGATATAAACAGTAACAGTACCACTACTTCTTACAACTGCAAGATGGAACCATGAACCTGCGCTTTGTCCATGATTTCCAAAACTTATGCTTTGTCCATTTATGGTTACGCGAATACCTTGACCATTACCATCAAAGTCAACTAATAAAGCAGTACCTTGATTACTTGGACCTCTATAAGCGTAAATGGCAGAATATCCAGTTTGTGTTGCATTTTTCAAATTCAACCAAGTCTCAACTGTAAAATCTCCAGTTCCAAAATCAAATTTCGAATCTTTGGCAACCGTCAAATACTGCCCAGAACCACTCATTGAGACACTACCATTTGTAAATGGATTATTTGATACCCATGTGGTTCCATAATTTGTGAATGACGCAATCGTTGAACTACTATCAGCTAAAGTATTCCCCGATGTCAATGCATTCAACAACAAGGTCGTATTGTTAACAGCAGTCAATGGTGTAGTTGGTGGCGTGAAGTTTGCATTATAAAGCGATGTTCCACTTACGATACGGAAATCGTACAATAAACCATTGAAGTAGTTACCTGAACCATCCTGACCCAAATAACTTGTACCAGTTGGGAAGTTATTTGATGATGTTGCAGTTCCAACTTGAGTACCGTTGTAGAACATACGCATCGTTGTTCCCTGACGCGAGAATGCGACATGGGTCCAAGTATTCACTGGCGGCAATGTGGCATAATCGATAATATCGGCTACGTTTGATGCACGGATAGTGAAGCCGGTGCCGCTGCCCGTATTTTTACCAATCCACAAACCGTTATTAACGTTGGTATTCCAGATGGCTGCGTATGTTCCAGACCAAGCAGTAGTATTTGGATAAATCCAGAATTCTACAGTAAAATCACCCATTCCAAATGCTGCTACCGATGAAGCTGTGGTTGCATATTTACTTGAACCATCAAATGATAAGCTTCCACCAATGAATGGATTATATCCCGCCCAAGTAGCCCCATGGTTTGTAACAGTGAAGTTATTTGAACTTGAATCAACAAGTAGATTTGCGTTCGATTTGAAATCTAACAACAATGCAGTATTAGTAATAGCCGTCAATGGTAACGCTGGTGGCACAAAGTTGCTGGTATAAACAGCAGTTCCATTTACAAAGCGAACATCTGTGATTTTTCCGGGGAAAAACTGCGTTGAGTTTGGTCCACCAACATAGAATGGCTGAGAACCCGAAGACCATACATTTGCTGTTCCCGATCCAACAGAAACACCATCAACATATAATGTTGTTGTCGATCCATTTTTTACCGCAGCGACGTGATGCCAAGTATTACCAGATAATGCGTTCGTAGATGATCTAATTTCGGTTTGTCCGTTCAGACCGATATTCAAACAACCCGGAGCACCAGAAGTTGATCCGTAAGCATACATGAAACTAGCATTATCGTTATTAGCTGACCCCATGATGTAGTTGACTTGTTGGTCAAATCTATCAAAATAAATCCAAGCCTCCCATGTAGCATCACCGCTGACACCAAAGCTCGAACTACTTGCAACACTTAAATAATTGTTGCTTCCATTAAATTGAGCACTGCCACCATAATTTATGGCAACAGAGCAAGTAAACTCTCTATCGGCGTATTTTCCGTTATTTGTAGCACGAATTGTGAAATCGTAGCTTGCTGCTACAAATGATAACGTACCAGAAATAGCTCCAGTATTTGCATCCAAAGATGTTCCGGCTGGCAATGAACCTGCACTTACAGAATATGTAGTTGGTCCAACTGGATCAGTTACAGAAACATTGGCAGTGAAACTGAAAGCGTCACCTGCGTTAAACGAACCAAGGCTTCCAGCCGCTGGGCTTGTCCATGCTACTGAAGTAAATGGATTTGCAGATGACCAAGCAACCGAACCATTATTAGTCAATGAGAAATGATATCCACCTTCATCATTCAACAATGCTGTTTCTGATGTCATATTGATCAAGAAAGTAGTATTCAATACAGCAGTCAAAGGAGTTGTATCTGGAGTAAAGTCTGATGTATAAACAGCGCGACCATTAACCATGCGAACATTGGTGATATAACCATCTAGTGACCCACCAGCGATTCCACCAATGTAGAACCCTGAAGCAGAATTTACGTTCCAACATGCACTCGATCCGGAATCAGCAGCCGAACCTACATTGGTTCCGTTCAAATAAATGGTTGTTGTTCCGCTATGGCGTACATATGCCACATGATACCATTGACCGACACTTACTGTGTGTGAAGATGAAGAAATGATTTCGCTAACTCCACCAATACCTAAACCAATAGTTCCGGGTGTTCTAAATGCATGTGCATCGGGTCCGTATATATAGAACATGGTCTTACCACTATCAAAGCTGGCTAACCCAACATCATATCCAGTAAGTGAATTCAAATAGAAGAAAAACTCAACAGTGCAGTCATTTCCACTAATAGCCAAATTGGATGTTGATGGAATACTCAAATAGTTTGATCCATTGAATAGAGCACTACCACCATAAGTGAAGCCAACAGAACATGTGAATTCTCTATCTGCGTACACACCATTGTTTGTAGCACGAATCGTGAAATCATAACTTGCAGTTGTATCAGCTAATACACCAACAATAGCGCCGGTCGCTGAATTCAAACTTGTTCCAGCGGGCAATGAACCAGCAGAAACTGAATATGCAGTCGAGCCACTTGCGTTAGTAACAGATACTGATGCCGAGAAACTGAATACATCTCCTCCAGTGAATGAACCAAGGCTTCCAGCCGCAGGACTTGTCCAAGAAACTAGGGTCACGCCGGTTACTGATGCGCTAAATGCGCGATCTGCGTATTGGCCATTGTTCACCGCTCTAATAGTGAAGCTATAACTACCAGATGTATTATCCAATGTACCAGAAACAACACCAGTTGCGGTATTTAATGATGTTCCAGCAGGTAATGTGCCAGTTTCCACCGAAAACACAGTGCTTCCTACTGCATTAGTTACGGTAATAGTGGGAGTCAAAGTGAAGGAATCCCCACCATTAAAACTACCGACATTGCCCGCAGAAGGGCTGTTCCAAGCAACCACAGTAGGTTGAACCGGAGACGTTCCTACTGTCTTCGGATTAATAACCTTTCCCTTTGGTGCTTTAATGTTTTTATAAATAATCGCCATTTTTATCTCTCTTTAAAATTGGTTGAAATAGCTTTAAGCTATTTTATGCTGTTTATTTATCTAAAATTAATATTAACTATATACTATTTTTTTAAATAACACAAAAAAAAACCGCTCAATTAAGAGCGGCTTTAATTTTCTTTTTATTTGGTATTTTAATTAAATTCTTCACCAGTACTTTTGAGAAGGTAATCGGGCGATACCCACTTACCAATCTTCCGACCATGATTTGGGTGACGACTGCCATCCCGTGCCTTGATAACGATGCCTTCCCGAAGAGTAGAACCCGAAAGGGAATCCTTACCATCTCGGTATTTCACCAGTTCGTTAAGATCATACGGACCCTGATACAGGATAGGGACAACCTTCACACCCAGTTCTTCAGCCAATTCCAACATCTTTCCAAATGGAACAAATTCCCATCCAATTTGAATGTCGAAGGCAGCAAACGACGGCTTGTTATGACCGTAGTTGAAGCCCTTTTGAATTCCGGCACCATAGACTTCACCGAACACCCGAACCGGGGCACCAACCCGATCAGAAAGAGCCTTGATACGATCACCAAAACCTTCATCAATCAGATTGTTCAGATTCTTCACGTAGGTATTGCCCGAGTTAGTCTCGTTGTTCTTCATGACAAGACCTTTGGCCGAGAGACCCTTGGAACCAACATACAAATTGCCATCGAAGAACAGTTCCGAATGATTCAGTCCCGGAACATATCCGATTTGACAATTCGTCCCGTGAAGCTTCTCAGTCGCAACAACTTCCTCACCAACCTCAAAAAGATCGGTAAGAGTTTGAATGCTTTCAAAGTCATACTTCGTGGTCGAACCAAAGATATTGGTCACTTCTCCCGCAAGAGCAATAGGGACCGGAGGCTCATACTTGGTGATGCCAAGGAATTCAGCCACGTCGTCGCCATTTTGGACAAACCGATAAGTACCGTCTTGTCCTTGCAGTGTCCAAGATACACTTCCCGAATCATATTCTACAGGAAAAAGGATGCCCTGAGAGAAAATGTCCCGAAGCTTCTTGGCTTTGACGCGATCACCCTTGGACCCGGCCAAAATGCCCTTGCCCTTTTCTTCATCCCAGAAACCGGGCTTCAGAAGATATTCGGGCACGACTGCGCCTTCCGGAACATAGACAACCAGATCGCCAACCTTGTAGCGATGCGAACCATCCTCCAACTTGGCGGAAATGCAAAGATATCCACCAATCCTAACAATGCTCAACCGATCCGCATTAGGATGATTTTCAACGGGTTCCGTGATTTGAACAACACGAACTGCAAAATCAGACATATTTTTCTCCTTACTTCAATAAGTAGAGAATATCATATTTCGCAATGTTGTCAAATCTTGATCTAATTAATATGCCAATTAATATGAGTCGAAATGATAGAAGATATTGTTTGAACACCCATATTAGCATCGATTGGAATTACATTTCCCCATTCTCGACAATATTCCAAAACTGGGAGAGTATTTTTTTCGTATTCATCCAAACGAATAGAAAATGCTTCTGGATTATCGTCACTTCGGCCTTCTTCAATGAAACGCTTTGTAATTCTACCAATCAAAGATTCTCTTTCAATTTCAAAACTTATAACCAAATCCAATCGCTGGCCGAGTTCGCCAAAAAGTGTTCCAAGATATTTTACTTGTTCGATAGTTCGAGGATATCCATCAAAAACATTATTTTTTGTCAAAGAAATGTTGTTACGAATAAGTCGATTAACAATTTCATCTGAAACATAATGCCCATTTGAAATAATGGTATCAATTTCTTTTCCAAAATTTGATCCTGATTTTATTTCGGCGCGAAGCATATCGCCCGTAGACAAATGAACCATTCCTTGTCTAGCGAGAATTTTTGCTTGTGTTCCTTTTCCAGAAGCAGGGGGACCAATAAGAAGTATGTTCATTATGTTTCTCCAATTATGTCATTAATTATAACTTAAATTTTTTGTATATCCAATTTCTTTATAAAACTGATAAATAAATGACATATCGTAAAAGGAATTATAATGCATCCCGTCAATAGTTTAAATTTTGGTCCATCTGGAATTAAAGTTCGTTTCAATAATGGATCGTCGGTCGTAGACGGGTGGATTGTGAAGCAACTTTCTTGGTTGAAATTTATAGTAACCGCCGATGGAACAAATAAGTTCATCGTAAAATTTATTTCATCTTCGTCCACTCCACAAGTTGGTGAATTCACTATCATTGCTACGCCATTTGGTGGCGGAACAGAACATGTTAAGCGCATAGATGGACATCATATTGAAACTTACGAAGGAAACCGCTATATTTGGGTAAGTCCCTCAACCACTGCCGTTGCTGGGGACGCCACTTTAGCGCATTATTAAAAATTATGGGTTTAATTTTAAATACTGATTTTTTTGGAAGTGATATCGGGAGAATTTGTATAAAATTCCACGATGGAGAAAACGTGGTTGATGGCTTTATAATAAAGCAAACTGGCTCAAGACGCTTTGTTGTTGCTTCGTTAGATAATGAAGATAAAACATTTGAAGTTAAACTAGCAAAAACCGTGGAAGATGCTTTAAATTTAAAAGAAGGTTTAGCTACTATACTGATATATCCTTTTTTGAATGGTGCTGCAACGGAAATACCAGAACATGCGCATAGAATAGAACAGTTTGTGTGCCACACAGTAGAAGGCCATAGATATTCTTGGAAATTTGCAGATCATATTTTTCCACAAAACCCCGCATGGCGCGAAGGCTCAGCCAATATTGATCAAATACAATAATTTTAATTTAATTAACGATTAATATTGTTAAGTACTCCCAAAATAGTGTAAAAAGGAAGGATAGTTGTGGAGAACATCATGCCTTCTAATTCAAATACGTCTACCAAAGCAAATAAAGTACCAGAAATTGCAATTAAACTTCCAGAGAATCATCTAAACCATGATATCACTCTGAAAACACCCGAACCTGTTATTATTCCTTCAACCTTGACATCTACACCAACACAGCAACGCCCTCATATTTGTATTGCTACGCCGTGCTATGGTGGTCAAGTTTTCCAAAATTATTTCTTGAGCGTTATCAGCCTCATTTACGCCACGCAACAACGCAAGGACATCGATTTATCTTTTATCGTTCGTGGTGGAGATTCGCTCATTACCCGTTCTAGAAATTCTATTGTTGCAGAATTCCTATCTGAACCAAAGTATACGCACCTTCTTTGGATCGATGCGGATATTGGTTTCACTCCAGAAGCCGTATATCGCTTGATTGGAAGCAATCATGAAATCGCTGCTGGTGTTTATCCACTAAAAGCTTTCACTTATCCCGACCAAATCCCAGAACAATCTCGTGAAGATTTGATGTTCCGATATACCACATATCCATTCAATCCAATCGGAGCAACTTTCCGTGTAGAAAATGGTTTTGTGGAAGTTAAAGATGCGCCTACGGGTCTTATGATGATTCAACGTGGAGTCTTTGACAAGATGATTGAAGCATATCCGAAATTACAATACAAGCCTGATCGTCAAGTTGGTCTTGAAAAGCTAGCTCATAAGATTGATCAATACTATTATAATTTCTTTGATACTATCGTTGACGAAGAGGGTCGCTATCTTTCAGAAGATTATGCATTCTGTCGTTTGTGGCAGATGATTGGTGGTAAGGTTTACGCCGATGCCGAATCCAAGTTGACGCACCAAGGAAGTCACCAATATCAGGGCGATTTCTCTCGAATGCTTTCTTATCGATATACCCGATCAGAAGGTTAATAACACAAAAACAGAATTTGGCGGTGTTCTATTGACGGACACCGCCTTTTTTGTATTATAAATTATGCCAAAAATCCATCGTTGCCGTTCTTTAAACGAAACAGATTTTTTAGCAATCCGTGGAACGGAATTGCACGCAAAAATGATTAGAAATCAAATTCAGATAGATTTTGATTATGGCGAACGTACTTTTGCCCACGATAAAATCTACAAATGGATAGAAAAATTTTCAATTGATAAAAATTCAATTTTTTTTATAAAGGCGAACCACAATTCAACTATATTTCAAATTTATTTGGAAGAAGAATTTGATGATGTTTATCTAAAACTTATTGAAAGCGAAATATAAAAAGAGCCTCCGAAGACGACTAATCGTCGGAGGCTCTTCATTAATCAACACAAGGAGCACGTGTTTTTAAATGATCCCGACCGTCTTGGTCAGTTCCGATAGAATTGTCCAAATGGGTTCTATCGACCTTCAAACTCTATCAAAATCGTATTTTCGGGTCAAGATATTTTTTGGTTAACTTTGTTTTAGTGCGACTTATAAATCCAAACTCCAATATCCCGGAGAATACTCGCCATCTAACGCAATTACCCAGTCTTCTCCGTTCCATCTAAGTTGTTTTCCAGTATGTTTGTTTAAAACATATTGCTGTGAGCTACCAACTGCCGAAAAATCTACGGTCCATGCGCCATTTGTGAACATTATTATATCACCATATCTAGCAGCTATTTGGCCCCAAGCAACACTTGGTCCCAAGTCATGCAAGATTAAGTATCTTGTACCTTCTATTGGATCGGGCAAACCTCCACTAGTTGGAAAATTATTTAATGGATTAATAACTGCATCTACCGCAGTGAGAGTATTGGCTGGTAGACTAGTTGGGTCAATTTGCCATGATAATTGAGAAGGATTGCTTGGATTAAGTTGTATTGTTCCAAAAACACTCGGCCCTTCTATATTTTCTGAAGTTTTTAATGCAAGACGACTTACCGCTGGTCTCATCTCGCCATATTGATTCAATAAATCTTTCCAAATATATGGATTGCCATTATCATCCAAAATTCTACCTTTTTCGCCCAACAATGTTATAACATTCCCATTAACATGAATAAAATTCATACCCGGAGTAATAATTCTTTGTGTAAATCTTGCTCCAGCATATGTAGTATCACTTATAACATCCAATAATGGTGCAGTATCCGTAATATTAGCAATAATTTGATCAATAATGGTTTGTTTAGTTAAACTTGCTGGTGGAGAAAGCCAAATAGGAATTTCTAACAAAAAAGACATAATATCAATTTCACTATCGGAACCAACTGGTATATTTCTCGAAGAATGTGTGATTTCTTTGATATAAACAGTTGTCAATGCAGTCCAATCTAATGCATTTTGACTATTTTGTATGTCAAAACTTGGACACATTATAGTTAGTATTTGTTCTTCAAGTTGATATTTTTGATCAGTATTTGAAGTCCACAAATCGACTTTAATATGCATTGTAAAAGGAATAGGCATCAATCGTTGAACTGTATATCCTTGTCCTCGATCTGCCGTATACTTTCCTGTAATTGGATCAATAGCTCGCTCAACTACTTGCAAAGTATCGACATGATTTCTATTTTGCAATCTATCTTGGTCAAAAGTTATATTAGTTTGCCAAATTGTTATCATTGGCACAGTCAATAATGTGTTTACAGATTGATTTCTAATTATGTTGGCAACCATGCTATTGGTAGAAGCCATTCTACATGGAACCGTCATTAATGTTGGTGGATTACCATTGCTAGCACCCGCCATATATTGAAATCCAGAGAAAGCTCTAACTACTTGCTCTAAAAATCTTACTTGTTGACGATCATAAAAGTATTCTAAACTTTGAATAGCCATTTTAACCCACCTTATTATGTTGTATTTATTGTCATAATAATATTGACCAAATAATAAAGATAGATCATTATTATAAAATGCGCAAGAAATCAAAATCTAATCAAACAAATCAAAGAAGTACTAAAGCAACATCTTTTCCAAAAAACAAAGGGTTGCCAAAATCAATGACAGTTAGATTCTCTAAAGCATCTAATAATCCAAATAACGGATCATTATGTGTCCCTACGTCTTCTTATAATAAAAAGGCGAAATCAGGAGATGGAAATTATTACGCGCTTGTTATTCAAAGATCAGACAGAGAATGGAACTTTGTTACTGTAAATGATGGATATTTAGATATTTCCTATAAGCCATCGGTCTTTGATAAATGTGAGGCAGAAAAATTATTGGAATTATGGGAAAGAGTCGTCATCAATAATGCCATACCATGGAACGATAATGTAATTCCAGAAACCATGCGAATAATTAGTTATAAATTAGTTGTTGACGACCAAACCCTAAATCTTTTTCAAGAAGTTAAAAATGAAAACCCACAACAAGTTCTTGCAAAAAGCGCATTAGCTAAACTCACCGATGCTGAAGCTCGCGCATTAAACTTGGAACATCAAGTTGCAAAAACTCGTCTCTTTTTCAATCCGAATTTTGATAATTATGACCGTCAATTACTTCGGGATTTATCAGATTTGAATGGAATTGTAGAAATCAACGAACACCTAAAAAATCTTAGTGAGAATTAAGGCGTAAGGAATAGGGCTTCTTCGGCTTTTCTTCGGCGGAGAAGCCCTTCCATTACAACGCCATTGGCCTTATCATATAATAAAAAGTGTGGGGCTGCTTCGGCGTATTTCTTTTGATTAATTAATGCCAAAAGATTGTGGCCTAAGAAATTATTCAATCCGATGTTGAATACCAACGATACTAAAGCAGAAAATTGATTTGAAGTTAGAGGAACTTTGACTGCATTAGTAACTGCTTGCTCAACATGCAATAAATCATCTATTAATCTTTGATCTGCTTGTGCCTGTGTAATTACCATTCCTTGGGTTACACCTTTGGTGCTACCATAACCAATAGTCCAAGGAAGATGCCCCGTTCCGGGATCAGGATATGCAACTAATTTGCAACTTTCAAATGATTTAATAATGTTTAGACCGGCTTGATTGATTTGCATAGCAATAAACTCCTATTTAAAGTATTTATTGCCCTTTTATTTTTTTCCACTTATCAATCAGAAAAACAAGAAAATCTTTTAAT
>Ga0208741_10000782_pt1 | contig 14082 bp, 9 predicted proteins | sample CryBogCBE03Jun09_FD_184576 | JGI IMG/M metagenome (GOLD analysis project Ga0208741, IMG submission 184576) | Freshwater microbial communities from Crystal Bog, Wisconsin, USA - CBE03Jun09 (SPAdes) | ecosystem: Environmental > Aquatic > Freshwater > Lake | place: Crystal Bog, Wisconsin, USA...
ATTGAAGTCTCACTGATTGCCTCAATGATGTTAGCCGGTCATGAGGGCTCGGAATTTATTGCTAGAGATGCAGTATTTGCCACGGTGATGATTATTCTTAATGGCGTCATTGGCCTATGTATTTTTATTGGTGGTCGCAAGCACTATGAGATGGGGTTTCGTAAAGAAGGTGCTGTTTCTTCTTTGTCCGTCTTAGCCACTTTAGTCACGTTTACCTTAGTGATGCCCATTGTCACTACCAGCACACCGGGACCCGACTTTACAACGAGCCAACTGGCCTTTGCTGGTATTGCGAGTTTTGTGATGTATGGCGGTTTTTTATTCTTTCAATCGGTCTCGCATCGCGACTACTATTTGCCACAAGCCAAGAGTGCTCAGGGTGATGAAAACGTTCATGCAGAAAAGCCTAGCAACGCCAAAGCGCTTACCAGTTTAGTGTTACTCATCATTTGCTTAGTGCTCGTAGTTGGTCTGGCTAAAGCCCTCTCTCCTGCGATTGAATCGGGCGTGCGCGCTGCAGGCCTACCTAAAACGATTGTGGGTATTGCCATTGCACTTTTGGTGTTATTACCGGAGAGCTTTGCAGCGCTCAGAGCGGCCAAAGCCAATCGCCTGCAAAGCAGTCTGAATTTAGCTTTAGGATCAGCACTAGCCACCATTGGTCTAACCATTCCGGCAGTAGCAGCGATTGCGATATGGTTTCATTTACCGCTCAGTCTCGGTATTAGTACTCTGAACATTACCCTACTCTTTTTGAGCATCTTTGTGGGTGGGTTAACGCTATCGATGGGTAAAACTACGGTATTGCAAGGCGCAGTGCACCTAGCGATCTTTTTTGAGTACTTGTTTTCAAGTATTGTTCCTTAAACCCATAGGAATTGCCGCCCTGCAAGTCTTCTTCATTGCAGGGCATTACAGCAATGCGTGAGGTTGGCACTTTAGGATAGATAAGTCCTAAAGAGTACTTTCATGGTTTAGGAAATCCCCCCCCCATTCTAATCTACCTTATCACCATTAGGCTGATAGCCAGGCACTAACTTTTTGAGTACATCTTTAATCAATTTACTATCGTTTGCATCCAAAGCAATATTGAGCGTTTCAAGCTCTTGCTGTAACTCATCCCAAGACAAGGACTCTTCATGCGCCTTCATGATTTTAGGGTGAGCTGTTGGCTGTGGATTATCACCAATCAAGAGTTCTTCATAGAGCTTTTCGCCAGGGCGTAATCCAGTGACTTTAATCTCAATATCGCCGTGAGGATGAGCCTCATCTTTAACCAATAGACCTGATAAATACACCATCTTGACAGCCAAGTCATAAATACGCACTGGCTCGCCCATATCCAATACAAAGACATCGCCACCAACAGCCATGGCACTAACCTGAACCACCAACTGTGCCGCCTCTGGAATAGTCATGAAATAACGCGTCACTTCAGAATGAGTCAGGGTAATGGGTCCACCTGCGGCAATTTGCGCACTAAATAGCGGTGCTACAGACCCTGATGAGCCCAGCACATTACCAAATCGCACCATCGAAAAATTTGTTGAATGCTCATCTTTAATGCCTGCCATTGCTTGCAAAACTAACTCGGCAATACGCTTACTGGCACCCATGATATTTGTGGGTCTGACAGCCTTATCAGTGCTCACTAAAATAAAATTGCTTACACCGCACTCTAAGCTCACTTGGGCGCAAGCAAGCGTTCCAAAAACGTTATTGCGAATACCTTCAGCAGGGTTTTGCTCCACCAGTGGAACATGTTTATAAGCAGCAGCATGAAAGACCGTAGCTGGCCGATGAGCTCTAAAAATCTGCATTAATAGGTCCGCATCGCGCACTGACGCCAAGCAAGGCACTAAATTCACCGAAAAACCTAAATGAGGCACAGAAATTTGATCATCGCCAGCCCCACCCAAACAATCATCTCTCAGATCGATAAGGGTCCTTTTTAGTTCTTCATAAATCAAGTAGAGAGAGTGTTCACTAATATCAATCAGAACTAAAGATTTTGGAGAGAATTTAATGATCTGCCGACATAGCTCACTACCAATTGAGCCTCCAGCCCCAGTCACCAAAACAACCTGATCGCGAATATTTTTCTCTAATAGCCCTACCTCAGGCGGAACCACTACTCTTCCGAGCAAGTCATTCATATCCAAATCATGTAAGTCCGATATCCTGACTCGACCAGAGGCAATATCTATCAAACCCGGCAAGGTGCGAACCCGCACCCCACGTCCGTTTAATGAGGAAATAATTTCGCCTCTTCGTACCTGACTTGCAGAAGGAATGGCTAGAAGCACATCGGTAATACCAAGTCGGTAGATAAGTTCTTGCATACTATCGTTGGGATATACAGAAACCCCATTAATAGTGCTTCCTTGCAAATGGGGATCATCGTCAATAAAAGCCTTGACCAAGATCTCTTTATTACTGGCTAAACCTGCTACCAGCTGGCGGCCGGCTGACCCAGCCCCGTAGATGATTGCAATAGGTTGAGTCTTGCTTAATGACTTTTGAATGTTATTTGGGCCACCTAACCAATAGCGCACAAAATATCGGCTAGCGCCAATCGCGATAAACAATAATATGGGCTGAATAACGCCAATGGATCTTGGTACGCCATTGACACCGATCAGTGTAAATACACAGAAAAATATACCTGTGTATAAGATGAAAACGCGTGCCATGGATGCAAAGGCGGCCGAGCCAACATACCTAAAAATGGCTCGGTATAAGCCAAAAATAATAAAGAGAGGAAATGAAAATCCAATAGCAAATATGAATGTCCACCACTGACTGCCTTGAAAATGCCCCCATTGATCCAAACGAAGACCAAAAGCTAGCCAAATAGTAAACGCACAAAGCAAGGTATCAAAGACCATTGCAATAATCCGCTTAACAAAACGGGGTAGATTTAACAGGGAATTTTTGAAAGCATTTATTGGCACGGATTTAATTATAAATTACATATCAAAAAGTGAAATGGCATTTTGAATAGCACTCTTTAATCATTCCAGCTGAATGAAGTCGAAACAAATTCCTTCTAAGGAATAAAAAATCTACTGGACTTAGTAAGGCGGTAGAAGATGGCGAGTAAATTCGCACAATCCTAATGAGAAACTCCAGCTCCCTGAACAACCTTTAAAAAAGTTAGGCCCAGAATCTTCATATCAAACCAGAAAGACTGCTTATTTAGATACTCCACCTCATACCGCACTTTATCTGTGATAGATAATTCATCACGGCCGTTTACTTGTGCCCAACCAGTTAATCCCGGCACTAACTCATCTACGCCATATTGAATTCGCAAGGTAATTAAATCATCTTGATTGAACAGCGCTGGACGAGGTCCTACAAAACTCATATCACCGAGCAAGATACTCCACAGTTGCGGTAATTCGTCTAGGCTAGATTTTCGTAAAAATGATCCCACTGGCGTCAAGTATTGGCCCGAGTTAGAAAGTAGATGAGTTGCTACTGTAGGGGCTCCGACTCGCATTGTGCGAAATTTTGGCATCCTAAAGATGTGGTTGCACTTACCTACGCGGTAAGACCAATAGAGCGCAGGCCCAGATGAAGTCAATCTAACGAAAATAGCAACAACCAAAATAGGCAGAGCCAGCGCGCTAATAATGAGCAGTGCTGATATAAGATCAAATAAGCGCTTCATAATAAAAATATACTCAAAATTATCTTTTTAAGAAGGATGTGGCAATCCACCGCAATCCATCGTTGATGCTAACCACTGAGGTTGACTAGTCAATGAGATAGACATCTGCGTTTAATTTAGTGATTGAAACATTGCCTACAGTAGTGGAATTGTACAATCGGTTTTTTATTAATACTTTACTCAAAGAGGTGCCGAAGAAGCCACTGAACCAACAACAAGAACACTCATTACTCTTTTTTAAACCTACTAACCATATCTTCAGATAACATTTTCATAATATTTTTACGCAAATACTTTTCTATAAATTTTTCACGTTTTACATCTTGAATTAATAAAGACTCAAATGCTTTAATCGCACCATCAACATCGCAGGGCTTAAATATAGCGCTATTTGAGACCTCCTGACTTAGGAATTGGGCCGCATAACCAGAAACTCCTGCTAAAATAGGCTTTCCCGAGGCAGCATATTCAAATATCTTAGAGGGCAAAACTTTCTCAAAAGCCTCATAATTATTAAGATGTAAAAATAACACGTCAGAAGCTTCGTATTCTCGAATTAAATCAATGCGCGCCATTGGGTTAACTAAATCAACATTATTTACACTCATTGACCTCAATGCAGATTGCAGTTGCTTAAGCCTCCCGCCGCCTCCTATTAACCTAATTCGCACTCGTTCACCTAATTTTTTAGCAAGCGTAGGAATTATTTTGTGCAGGCCCTGACCCTCCCCTACATTCCCAGCATATAGAATACGTATGGGAATCCTTGACACTTCTTTTTTAGATTTTACATTTTCCAACCTGGCATGATTGGCCAAAAACTCCTCATCGATGCCATTCATATAGCAAGAAAATGATTTCTTTGGATATCTAACTTTGAAATAAAACTCAAATCCAGGTGAAACAAGGTTTATATGCGTCGCTCGTCCAATAGTGAAACGTTCAACGAGCGAAAATAAAGGGGTCAAGAAATAGGCAGTTTTTTTAGGCAAAACATTCCAAATCGTATCTACAAAAATATCTCGGATATCTAAATACAGTGGAATATCTTTCCATCTAGACATCCATGCGCCTAAGGCAGCAGTCATTAATCGACCTGAAGTTGAAAAAATGAAATCATATTGCTGATTTTTTATAATTTTTTGAGCCTCATAAGCGTACAAAATAAAAGATTTTGCCTGATCCAGCATGCCGCTGTTGTGCTTTGGAATTTTAATTCTATGAATTCTTAAACGGTTATTATTCTCATACCCATCTGCCACAACCCCAAAGCCTTGATATCTATTTGGACAAGTAGTAATAACCTCAATCTGAATATCTTCGTCAACTCTATCCATTAAAGCTTTTACAAGTCCAATGACTCGAAATGAACCCGCCGACAAGTCTGGAGGATAATAAAAACTTAACACAAGTATTTTCATTGAAATTAGTCTTGCTTTGATATTTAATAGTCACATATCGTTTGCTAGCAACCTAATCCGCAAAAATCAAGGACGCCAATTCGAGCAAATTGTCCTGCCTTTTCGGCATCTACAAACTGTCTATGCTTCACCAAAACAGCTAATATATCAGCCGATTTCAAAGCTTCATCCAATTCAGTCAATGCAAATCGACTGTCCTCTTGAATATTCGGCTCAACAGTAACAAGATCATGGCCCTCGAATAAAAGTGCGCTAGCGATATGTACTGCTGGGGACTCACGTAAATCATCTATATCAGGCTTAAATGCTAATCCTAAACAAGCAATTTTAGCTTTTCGACCTATTTTTTTTGTCACCTCCGCCGCTGCAATTTTAATTTGATCAATCACCCAATCGGTTTTACGATTATTGACCTCTCTAGCCGACCGAATAATCTTCGCATTTTCGGGATCACGCGCAACGATGAACCAAGGATCCACTGCAATGCAATGGCCCCCAACACCCGCACTAGGCTGAAGGATATTAACTCGCGGATGACGGTTCGCCAATTGAATAAGTTTCCACACATTAATATCATCTTTGGCGCAAATAAGTGAAAGCTCATTAGCAAAGGCAATATTTACATCCCGAAAACTATTCTCGGTTAATTTGCACATTTCCGCAGTCTTAGCATCTGTCTCCAAAACAGCGCCCCTAACAAAAGTGCGATAGAAACTAGCAACTCGCTGCGTTGCCTCAGGAGTTAATCCTCCAACTACTCGATCATTTTCTATCAACTCTGTCATTATTTTTCCTGGTAAAACTCGCTCTGGACAATAAGCCATAAAAATTTTATCTGTATCAACACCTTCCTCATTCAATACCTCGGCAATTTTTTGTGTAGTACCAACAGGAGAAGTCGACTCTAAGATAACCATGTCACCAGCCTTCACATGATTTGCAATATTTCGTGTTGCCATTAATACAAAATCAATATTGGGTTTTGGTATGCCCTCACCCTCATGGAATGGAGTCGGTACGCAAATCATGTAAATGTCACCGACTTGAGGGCTAGTAAATGCTTTCAATCGTCCAGCAGTCACAGCTGAGTGAACATAAGCATCCAAATCTGGCTCAACGATATGTATCAACCCCTGATTAATTATTTCAACAATATGTTTACTAACATCAACGCCAACAACTTGATATCCGTTGCTTGCAAGAAGAGCTGCCGTCGGAAGGCCTATATATCCCAAACCCACAACGCAAATAGTTTTATTTTTCATTTAAATTATTCCTAATGCATCAATAATTCTTCCGCAAGCTTTCCCATCCCCATAAGGATTATGAGCATGGGACATTTTCTTATAACTGTCTTCATTTTCAATCAATTCAGACACATTAGCCACAATGCGCTCTCGATTAGCACCAACCAACCGGACAGTTCCTGCATCAATTGCCTCAGGGCGCTCTGTAACTTCGCGCATCACCAATACCGGCTTTCCAAGACTTGGCGCCTCCTCTTGAATGCCACCACTATCAGTGAGAACGAGATAACAATGTTTGAGCAAATATACGAAAGGCTCGTAGTCCAATGGATCAATTAGATGGACATTATCTAGCCCCATCAGCATTGACTTTACGGGTTCCTGAACATTTGGATTAAGATGCACCGGATATACAAAATGAACATCTGGGTAATGGATTGCCAATTCCTCTAGCGCCTCACAAATTTGCATAAATCCATCACCAAAATTTTCACGTCGATGCCCAGTAATTAATACAAATCGGTCTTGTCGCCAAGGAAATGGTAAACGCTCTTCTAAGAATTTCGCTATGCTTGCTTGCTTATGCTTATCCGATTCAATTCGATCAATCACCCAAAAAAGTGCATCAATAACAGTATTACCAGTTACAAAAATCTGAGTCTCGGGCACCCCTTCATTCAATAAGTTCCGATGACTCAAGACTGTTGGCGCAAAGTGCCACTTTGTAACCTTACTAGAAACTTGACGATTAAATTCCTCCGGAAAAGGTACGTGGATATCATGTGTACGCAAACCAGCCTCAATATGTCCAACTGAAATTCCAGCATAAAATCCAGCAATGGCAGAAGCTAAAGTTGTTGTTGTATCACCATGTACCAGTAGAATATCCGGCCGTTCACTCCTCAAAACCTTACGCATTCCCAATAAAACAGAGGATGTAACATCGAACAAGTCTTGGCCCGCCTTCATCAGATCTAAATCAATATCAGCCTTAACATCAAAAACCTTCAAGACTTGATCTAACATTTGGCGATGCTGAGCGGTAACGCAAACCTGAGTCTCAAAAAGATCAGAACGCTCCTTCAAGGCATGATATACAGGTGCCATTTTTATTGCCTCCGGCCTTGTGCCAAAAACCAGCATAATTTTCTTTTTTGATTTCATAATGCCTTAATAGAAGGGGCCTAATTCCACTGTAACTTCACTTGAGATCGCCCTAATCTCAACTCAATTGCAAGGCATTTAGTCTGCACAACCTTTCCAAATTCCGGGGCATATGATGCTGATTCAACGAAACCATTTCCACTTAATACTTTAAACAGTGCTTTCTGACCAAAGGGGGTATAAATACACCAATTGTTTATATTAAGCCTTTCAATATGAACCAAGGGATGCAAAATAAATCTTGCTATTGAGTTATGATTTCCTCCAGTTACCCAATCTGATATCGTTAAATCGTCGACGGTCATACTCCATTCACGACGATGAATTGGTTTACCCTTTAATCTTGCATAACCGTTATGCGAACAGCCTACACAAATCTCATCCTCTGTTGACCTAATTTGCAATCCAAATGGATAGGCTCGTCTTGCAACTCTAAAGCCGCCCCAAACCTCAGAAGAGCTTATTCCATCTATTTCTACAGTGCTATGGGCGACAGTCTCACGCTCCCGTAAGCGCTCTGGGCTGACGCCATAGAGAGAAGTTCCGCCATTCACCACAATCCTCTGAGCAAAAAGGGATAACTCGAAAGAAAGTGTGTCTGCATGCGCATGCCCTGGAAGGTAGTCTGGCCCTACTGGTGCCACATCCAATAATGCAACGGCATGGCTGGATGTAAGGCGAATATAACCACTTTCCTCAAGTTTAAACACCGCCAAGGCAGACTCCGCCAAATCGCAGTTAAGCTCTACACGAAGCGACTGGGCATAAGCCAATAAATTTTTGAGCGATGGCGCAATATCAAATGCAGCATCATTAAAGAAGGAGATTTGACCGTCTGGATGTGTCATTGCCCCAAGCCAAAAGAACATTCTTCTTGCTACAGCCCTCCATTCTAAGACTACCGAGGAATCGATGGATCCAGACCAAAGCTGAGATACATTGATTAAATCAAGAAGATCCTCCAGCACAATTGCATGATACATAGGGCTACGTTCAAAGTGTCCTCCATCTTGCAATATCTGCTCCGTCAACTCCGACTCAATAATACGTAACCCCGTCTTTAACCAGTCCGCCGCCTCATCACCTTGAAAAAAAAGACCTACAAATACCAGCGCCTTAGCATTCGCTAATAAGTGGTTGCCTAATAAATGCCATTCTAAGGATTTTGATAAAAAACGTGCCTGAATCGCTAGACTTTGGATGCACGGCGTTGACAAGGTGTTGCCAGCTAAAGACCACTTAATCCAGTTAACTATTCTCAATGAGACTGGATATGGCTCCCAGCCCACCCCTAATCCAGGAGGATTTTGCTCAACCCAATTTTTCAAAAGGGCTAAATGCCATTCATGGCGCTCAGAGGCAGCAGATGCATTTAAGTCATTGAAATAATGTTGGTTATAGCGCCACAATTTTTCCCTAGCCAGACCATTCCACCCTAAGACCCCTAAGGATCCTTGAAGCCCCAGAAAGCTGAACTCTTTAGGCCCAATAAGGCTTGGGGAAGACCGTATAGATGTCACCCAAAATCCTGAGCTAGATCGTAAAGCTGGGGGTGGGGAGGAGTTTGGTTTTGGATGAAGCAAATAAAATTTCAGCCGTTCATAAAGCTGACTTAGCCTGAGATAACGAAGTGTATGCCAGTACAGGAGAATCTTTTTAATCAAACTTAATTCGCAGCTTCAGAAATCTCAATTGCTATTCGACTAACTTCAAATATCTCTTCAGCAGAAATAGGTGATGAGATATTTTGTGTAATAGCATCAACAAATGCCTTTACGCAAGCATTTTGTCCCTTATCCTGCTTCCATAAATTCATCTTCCTGAAGCCAGGCCACCCATATCCAGTAAGCTTACGAAAGTTATCTAACTGCAAAACGCTACCACTAGAAAATACTTCCAGCCTTTCCTTCGGAAATGCCTTACTACCATTGGCAAAGTAATGAATAGCGCCAATTGATCCATCGGCAAATTGAAGTTGCACTGAAGCAGTGTCCCTGGTCACGCAATCCATACCTATAGACTGCCACCCTGTAATTGGGGAGCCAGATAAGAATCGGAGGAGGTCAATAAAGTGACATGCTTCACCAATAATGCGTCCGCCACCAATCTCTATGTCTTGCGTCCAATGGTCCATTGGAATTACGCCTGCATTGACAGTCATAACAAATGACTTTGGCCCACCAACCGCTAAGAGCAAAGATTTGATCTTTTGCACCTGTGGAGCAAAGCGGCGATTAAATCCCACCATTAAAGTTGGGAATTCTTTCTTGGTAGCTTTAAGAGCTGCATATTCTTGCTCTATCTCGTCAAGCTCAGCCCGTGTCAAGCAAAGTGGCTTTTCAACGAAGACACTCTTGCCTGCGCGTAAGGCCTGTAAAACTAAAGCAGCATGAGTATCATGTCGGGTTGAAATAACCAAAACATTGATATCTCGGTCATCAAATAATTTGATCGTGTCAGTTGTCGTTTCTTCAAAACCATACTTTTTTCCAGCATGCAAGCCACTAACCCCAGAGCCTGAGGCAATGCTAACTAAGCGTGCTCCCGCCCTTTTAAATGCAGGTATTAATACTGCTGTTGCGTAATTGCCAGAACCAATAAAAGCTAAATTCGGGAACGGTTTGCTACCTCTTTGAAATGAGGGAGTGGTCAATAAAACTGTTTGCTCACGAATAATTTCATCAGACTTTTCAGTGCGCGTGTGGTACTTTAATATTACCCCCATCGAGGACTCACTACCGGCTACTACCGCATACGCAGAAGCCGTTTCCTCCAAGTTGAATCGATGTGAAATCAGAGGCAAAACATCTAGTCGACCATCGGCTAGCATATCGAGCACAGCCTCAAAGTTACGTTGCTCAGTCCAACGCACAAAGCCCACCGGATAATCTTGCCCTTTTTCTTCGTAATTAGGGTCATAGCGGCCCGGCCCATAAGAGGCCGATACCTGAAAAGTAAGCTCTTTCTTAAAAAAATCATCCCGCGACAATTCCAGCCCAGTTACCCCGACTAATACAATCCGTCCACGCTTACGGCACATCAATGCAGCTTGATGCATAGGCTCACTACTCTGAGTTGCAGCGGTAATCAAAACAGCATCTACCCCGCGACCTCGTGAAAAAAACTCTGCTGCTTTCACTGGATCCTCACCTGCGCCCAAATTTACTACTTCAGCACCAAATGTTTTGGCGATTCCCAGTTTATCCTCATCAAAATCGATGCCCAGCACTCGGCAGCCATTTGCCCGCAATAACTGAACAGCTAGCTGACCAATTAAGCCCAAGCCTATTACTACTACAACCTCTCCCAAAGATGGTTTGACCAAACGAATTCCTTGCAAAGCAATCGCACCAACCACAGTAAAAGCAGCCGCATCATTGCTCACATTTTTTGGAACTTGTGCACATAAATTGACCGGCACGCTTACTACCTCCGCATGCTTACCGTTTGAGGCAACACGATCGCCAATAGAAAAACCTAGTACGCCCTTGCCAACAGCCAATACTTCACCTACGTTGCAATACCCTAAAGATAGTGGCTGCTCAAGCTTTCCACGAACCGCATCTATTGTCGGTAATAATCCGTCAGTCTTAATCTTATCGAGTACCATGCGTACTTTATCTGGCTGCTGTCGAGCTTTTTCAATCGGATTAGCTTTACCAAAATCGATTAACATCCTTTCGGTACCAGTAGAAATTAGTGAGCAAGTGGTACGAATCAATAATTGCCCATTCTTTACTGATGGGCATGGGATATCACTCACTTCAGTTGCGCCAGTTTTCAAGCTTTGGAGAATTTGTTTCAAGGTTTATTTCTTTGCTTTTATTAACATAAACAATCCTGCATTTGGGAAGAGGCTCCGAATTAGCCAACGCGGCCACAATTTTCGTACAAAGGTTAAAGCAAAGCCACGATGACGCTGACCAACATTAGACTCCAATAAATCTCCATGAGTTAATGGGGTAGAAATTTTCACCTCACTAAAGCCCCTGAATAAATGTCTTGCCTCTTTTACAGAGTAGGCTTTTGTACCAGGACTTTCTAAATAACGATCATAAATCTGATTAAGTGTTAGCCATGGTTGAAACCTTAAAAGAGCATAGCGCACCCAAAGCATCAATCCTACTAAGCTCCATTTATGGTAAATCATAATGCTTGCTACCCCCCCCACCTTCAATACGCGCCACACTTCAGTAATAGCAATGGGCGTATTTGGGCTATGGTGTAGAACACCCCAAGAATAGACTTGATCAAACATCATATCGGCAAACTCAAGACGTTCAGCGTCACCAACTGTTAAGCATGATTTAAGGCCAAAAGCTACAAATCGCCGCTGGGTATGTTCAATCGCACGCCCCGTCAGATCAATACCAAAAAGATCCGCCCCAGCCTCAGCAAATTGCTGATGATCTGCCCCTAACCCAACCCCCACTTCTAATACCTTCAACCCTTTAGACTGCGCAAAGCGAGCAAGATCAAATATCATATCCCCCTCAAGTGCGTAGCGAACATTGGCTTGCCTGATGTAGCCTGCTTTATCTGTATTCGCAAGATAAAGCGCTTCACCGCAGGAGGCCTGGTTCCAAAAATCGCGGACCTGTTGTTTATCAAAATTGTAATTATTTTTCATTATGATTTCTTTGCCTGACTAAAAATGACTCATCTATATATCTTCTACACCAAATTTCTATACACATCAGTGATAGCAGGGTATAACTTGCATCCACCCTACCAAGATCATTGGCAATAATTAGGTTTTGTACTGCGGAGGCATCAAATAATCCTCGACGATTTAAACTCTCTGTTGATAGTATGTTGCCCATTAATTCGCGTAAATCATGCTGCATCCATCTGCGCAAAGGCGCCCCAAATCCTGACTTAGGGCGATAAATCACATCTTTAGGTAAATATGGTTCCATAGCTTTTTTTAATACCCACTTACCTTCAGCGCCATGCTGTTTAAACTGCATAGGTATTCGAGCAGAAAAATCAACTAAATCAATATCTAAAAATGGCACACGAACCTCTACCCCTGCTGCCATTGACATTTTATCGGTATAGTTCAGATTATGGTCTGATAGAAAAAAACGCTGCTCTAAAGCAAGCATGCGATCCAGAGGATTAACACCGCCTGATAAAGGCTCAAGAAAATCTATCATTGGCTTAGTGGCCAACTGGTTACCTAGGGCTTGCCGTGTCTCAGGCGTATAAAGTGCCAACAACTCCACCTCGCTCGTCCAGCGAAAATAGTTTGCTATACGCTCGTTTCCTTCTAACGCCGCGCCATTAAATAACTTACTTAAGCGGCGAGAAAATGTAGATCTCTGATCCAAACTTGCAGTTATTTGCTCTAAGCATTTCCTGGCGCTATATGGCAACCAAGACCAGTAGGATTCAGCTTGTAAGGCTCTATGGCGACGATATCCAGTAAATAAATCATCCCCCCCTGCACCAGAAAGTAATACCTTCATACCTTGATTACGAGCTAATTGACAGATGTAATAAACATTCAAAGATGCTGGGTCAGCCAAGGGCTCATCCAGTTGTGAGACCATAAACTCAATATCATCCGCCATGCGCTTATGATCAATAGTTACAATCTCTAATGGTACCCCTAGGTGTTTGGCAACCTTACGAGCATAAGGCAAATCATCTGTCATACCCTGCTCTTGACCCCCAACTGACTCAATTGTAAAACAATGGATATGTGGATTTTGTTCACGCGCCAAAGCGACAATAGAGCTTGAATCAAGTCCGCCCGATAAAAAGGCACCCACGGGTACATCAGCGACCATCTGCCTCTGAACTGCTTGTCGTAAATTAGATTCAGTACCAGATATTGAATCTTTTGCGCTAAGTTCTGGCGATTCGATCCCACGAAAAATTGGCAATTGATACCAAGTCCAATTGCGCTCAATATTACCATTGCGAACCGATAATGCCTCACCGGGCCCAAGTTTGTAAACACCCTTAAGCGGCGTGCCATTCCCTGGGCACCATAAAAAACTGAGATAGCGATGCAAGGACGTCAAGTCTAATTCGCGCACCTCTGGCACTAAATATAAAAGGGCCTTAATCTCACTTGCAAATGCAAATCTTGCATTAAGGGTTGAATAGTAAAGCGGCTTTACACCGAAAGCATCTCGGGCAACAAATAGGACCTGTTTTCTGCTATCCCATACTGCAAAAGCAAAAATACCATTAAGCATCGACAACATGGACTGTCCTACAACCAAATATAGATTGAGAAGAACTTCGGTATCAGAATGCCCTCGAAAGTTAACACCTTGTTTTTGCAAATAAGTACGTAATTCAATATGATTATAAATTTCTCCATTAAATACCAAAACGACGGAGCCGTCGTTGCTAGACATAGGTTGATGACCTGCAAAGGAAAGATCAAGAATGGAAAGGCGACTATGAGCCAATCCGATATTAAGATTTTCTTCTAAAAATAATCCGGAATCATCAGGCCCGCGGTGGGCTAAAGAACGTAACCCCTCGGACAAAGCTTGAGGGTTATTTAGTCCAGAAAAGCCAATTATTCCACACATAATAAATAACTATTCATTAA
>Ga0208741_10000783_pt1 | contig 14079 bp, 14 predicted proteins | sample CryBogCBE03Jun09_FD_184576 | JGI IMG/M metagenome (GOLD analysis project Ga0208741, IMG submission 184576) | Freshwater microbial communities from Crystal Bog, Wisconsin, USA - CBE03Jun09 (SPAdes) | ecosystem: Environmental > Aquatic > Freshwater > Lake | place: Crystal Bog, Wisconsin, USA...
TGCCACCGCCGCGCTTCGCCGGCGGGAGCGGCGCAGCGCGGCGGTGGCACTTGCAATCCCTAGTGGCCGGCGCGCCGCCCAGACCGCGCCGCGCGCCTCCGCCGCTCGCCAGCGCTCCGTGCGTGGCACCGAGCATGCGGCGAGGCAAAGACCGGCGGGCGCGAGGGGGCGAGCGAGCGGCGCGGCGGTGGCACTTGCAATCCCTAGAATGGCCACCAGCCGGCGCGCCGCCCAAACCGCGCCGCGCGCCTCCGCCGCTCGCCAGCGCTCCGTGCGTGGCACCGAGCATGCGGCGAGGCAAAGACCGGCGGGCGCGAGGGGGCGAGCGAGCGGCGCGGCGGTGGCACTCCGAATCCCTAGCGGCCGGCTCGCCGCCCATACCGCGCCGCACGCCTCCGCCGCTCGCAAGCGCTCCGTGCGTGTCACCGAGCGTGCGGCGAGGCGTTGATCGGCGCCGGCAAGGGGCCGGTTGAGCCGCCTGGCGATTTTAGGGATGGGTGCGCCGCCGCGCCGCCGCCACGCGGCTGCGCCGCGCACACGGCGCACGGCGACCGACGCGGCGTAACGGGCCTGAGCGCACCTTGGTGGGGGCCGCAGGCTTGCGCACCGCGGTCTTGGTGGGGGGCTTCGGCTTGCGCACTGCGCCTTTGGCGGGGGGCGTCGCACTCATGCGAGGCGTGTGCGTGGTCTTCGCCATGGCTGGCGGAGAGTCGGAAATGACGTTCGAGTCGAACGTGCCCGACGCCGCCACGCCGCTCGTAATCGGCCACCCCGGCGTCGTTCGAGTATACCGCGTCATTCATTCGCGCCCATGGACCTCCCACCACTCGCGCAGGATGCTCTCTTCGGCGTGTGCAGCTTTATCGTGACGACCGTCTCCGGGGGGCTCTTGCTCTGTCTATATGCGAAGCTGCGGAAGACACCTGAGGCGCCAATGATTGAGATGGAGGCGTACGATGTGGAGCAGGCCAAGAGGAAGGCGTCGGTGGAGAGCACCAACCTCCTTCTGCCGCCCGAGTACGAGGGACCCAACGCATTCCTGGCGGACTCAAGGACGCCCCTGGGCTGCCGTGTGCCGTGTGCTGGTGAACACGCTGGTTCCTGCCGAGCTTCACTTTGACCCTGTGGAACAAGGTGCATCCACACACCATCACACGCGTCCGAGGGGAGCAACGCGGGGGGGTGTAACGCCCATGGAGTGAAGCAGCATCGTCGCAACGCCGAAAAACACGCCAGAGACCCATAGGACGACCCCGACACTGATACGCAGTGTTTCGTGCATTGAGCGGTCCGTCGTCCGTGCGTTAATACAATTTGCGCTCGGGCGACAGAATATATGTTTGCTGTGTCAGCGCGTGCACAATGCGTTCCTTTGTCATCGTATGCACGTTCGCTGCCCTTGTTGGCGCGGCCCGCGTCCAGGGCGAACAGCAGCAGCGCAGCCTCGCCTGGTTCGGCGGTCGTTTCTCGCCGCAGCTGGATGAGAAACTCAATCACGTCGAGACACTGGTGGTGCAAGCCATGGATGCTGCGCAGGAGGATGGCGACGCCGAGGAGGCAAACCTGCAGCAAGGGGTGCTTGACGAGCTCGACGCCACCGCTGAAAAGGTGGCGGATGCCAACGACAACGCCGATGCCTACCTCGAGGCGGCTGAGCGCGCAGCCGACTATGGTCGGTTTTCGGAGGCGTCCGAGGATGAAGAGCTCGCCTACCAGGCGGAGAGTTCGTTGCGGGACGCGCAAGATGAGCTCCAGCAGATGCTTACGCGCGCAGAGGAGCTTGCAACCATGAGCTTGTACGAGCGCATGAATCCGGGAACCTTTGTGTCAGCCGCCACCAAGGCGAGTCCCAACGACCTGGCCAAGGCGCTCGGCGCCTCCGTGACGGTGTCACGCGATGTTGTCCACAAGCACCTCACAACCGCGTTTGGAGAGTCCCCTGGTCTGGTGTGGGTGCTGGAGCTCATCACGCTCATCATGCCCACCGTGACGCTGGGGCTCGTGTACGGCATTCTTCGGCGGGAGGCGCAGGGGCCGTTCAACGTACGCTCCGAACTCATCCTCTTTGGAAACTTGTACTGGGGAGGCTACTACTTTATCCTGACGATGGCGACGCTCATTTCTTACAAAGAACCGCCACTGGCGGTTTTTGCACAGGCTTACCCCGAGCAATACGCACACTACCAAGTGTGCGTGAGCCTGCTCTTTGTGTGCTACCTCTGGACGTTATGCCGGCATCTGTACGTGGAGCGCACGCAATACGCATGGGCTCAAGCGGTGGGAACTGGCTTTGTCTTCATGAGCCAGTATGCGTGCATCGTGTACCCCGCCACGGCTGAGAATTTGCCACCAGTCTGCGGCTGGGTCTTTTACCTGCTGTGGACCTTGATTTTCGCCGTATTGACGGTTTTGATTCGTCACGAGCGAAAGGGGAAGGATGAATAGTGTTCGATTTCCCATAATGTCGCGCTCTGTGTACGCATTGGCAGCGATCCTTTTGGGCGCACGCCGGGTGCGCCGTCGCGAGGACTGGATAGACTGCGGCACGGAGGCGTCACCGCGTCACCTTCGCCTGGCTGCCGTCGCGTTGCAAGACAGAACCGGCGTTGCTGTGCGCCTGCACGCCGGCGGGTTGCAGTGCGCGCCCGGCGGTGGTCCGGCTGTCGAGGCATACATGCGGAGTGCGATCGCCGCCGTGCGGGTGTGGCCGCGCGGTGGCCGCCGGTGGAGACGAGCCACGGTGCACGCCCTCGCGGGGGCGCCTGCGTCGCCCGCCTGGGTGGTGCACGAACCGGTGTACATCACGTTGTTGGACATTTTAGCACCCTGATATTAGATGATAGGCTTGACGCACTGTATATGTCGATACCATTTGGCGCCGAAGCACCGACTCGGCTGTGTCACCGTAAGCCAGAAGGCAGCAAAGCTCCGCCGGGGGGATGGCTTCCGTTTTTCAATTCGCTCACTCTGAGCGTGCGGTGGGCGAGCGGAGGGCCGACCAGCTGCTATCTCCCAGCCTTTTTTGACGATGGAAGCAACTTGGAGGCGAAAATTGCGGCATGGATGGCAAAAAAGACGGTGTTTTTCTCCAACGACAAAGTATCGTACAAGACGACGCGCGCGCTCTCCTCAGGCACGTACGGGCAGGTGTGGGAGATGGAGGTGAACACGCCTACGCAAGGCTACCCATCGCTCTTGGCACTCAAGATATTCAAACAGCCCGACTCGGCGGAGGTTGCAAAAGAGGTGGGAATTGTCGATATGATGAATACGATCGATTCTCGCCTGGGGTGGGGCATGGACCGCGTCCCGGCGTGCGCCTTTGTGGACGACGACAACGCCCCGTGCGTGCTCATGGCCAGGGCGTCTGCCGGCGCCGTCCCCAGCACCGTGGCGGACGAGGCGGAGGCACTGGAGGTGGTCAAGGCGGCGTGCCTGGAGATGATGTCCATGCACTCGGCGTACGGGCTCGTGTGCTTTGACGCAAAGCCCGCCAACTTTTTGCTCGACTGCCCGCCCGGGCGCGGAGGAAGACCGAGGGCCGTGATCCGAGCAGCCGACTATGGCGGCTACGCCCTCCCGGGGCGTGTCTCGTGGTGCACTTTCCCGCCCCCCTGGCTGAGAAAAACGTCGCAAGACGGCGTGGGCTGCCGGGTGAGTGAGGAAACGGGCGTCTACGGCCTCCTGACGTTCTTCATGATTCTCAGCGGCGCAGACACCCAAATTCTCCAGTTTAACGGTGTCTTGCCCCGGACGACCATGCAAGCAGGCGACGCCGACAAAGTTCGGCACCTCGTCGAGTATCGGAGGCGGATGCAAACGCACCCTCCCGCCGTCCGGGACTTTATCAACTACTGCCTCCAAAACGTGGGAACCTCTTCCGGAGGCGTCGTCACGCTCGAGGGGGCGGGGCGAGTGCTGGGCGTGACTGAAGTTATTGTCGTAGACTAAGGCTGCCGTATTAGAGGCGTGACTAGAGTTCAACTAGTGTCGATGCGCATCGCGTGCCTCGTTCTGCTGACGGCGTGCGCGCGAGCAGTGTCGACCGATTTTGTCACGTCCCTTTGTCTGGAGCGCTTTCACACGGCACGTGCAGTCGCCGGCGGCGAGCGCCTGTTTTCGTACTGCAAGTGCGGCGTGCGTGACGACGATTGCATCCCGCTGCCCAACGTGGGACGGGAGGGGCACACGTTTGTGCATCACATCTTGACGCACTACGACAATCTGTCGGACGTCACCGTCTTCATCAACGGCGGCACGGGCGAGGGGAGTGCGCGTCTCGTCGATGCCACCCGGATGATGTCTCGAATACGGGCGCGCCCGGAAGACGTCTGGTACGTAGACCCAGGGGTGACCTACGTGAAACCGACGCGTCATACGCCCAAGGAGACGTCGTCGCAGTTTCTGGCGCGAGCCGCCTCTTTGCGGTGCGATACCGAAAACGGGGTCCAGTGCTGCAAGGGAGTGTGCATCGCACACTGCTGCCACTTTACTGCACCGTCGACGTGCCCGAGCGGCGGTTATATGCTGACAGAAAACCAAACCCGGTGCTTTTGGATTGGCAACACCAAAGAAAATCACGCGATACACTACGACACCGCCCTCGCCCCTGCGTCGCCCGCAAACTTTCCAATGTGGCTCTCTGTCAACTGGGGCATAGAGTTTGACGAGTGGGACACGATAGGGTGGTACAGCAAGGCGCTGTTTGCAGCCTCCAGAGACTCGCTGCGGAGCGTCTCGAAAGAAAAGTGGCGGCGCGCGTTGGACGCCCTAGCGCAAGACATCAACGCGGGGATGGAGGGGATGTATTTGGAGCGGGCGTGGCGCACCCTCCTCGTGCGAGGAGGCCTGTAATCGGACTGTTCGAGATCGCGGGGCGGGTTCGATGTTCGATCGTCATTCTGGAGCCGTCATGGCGACGTCATACATCTCCTTGGCGGGCCCCACCTCCATCCGCGTGCGTCTGCCGGGCACGCGCCCGTCGTTTCAAGACTTTTCGGAGACGACATATGCGTGGCGCAAGGACGGCACCATTGACGCGTATGGCCAGTGGCTGACGACACATGGCAAGTTTTCGCCCGAGCAGAAACGCGTGCTTTCGGAACAGCTTGCGATGGCGGGGCTCAAGACGCAGGCGCGTTTCATCGAGGATTTTGTCAGTGGCGCCCACGCGCACGCCCCGTGGCTCATCCGCAACGACGGAGGCGACGAAATCGAGGTTGACATGAACAAGATGCCCACCATCGGCTGGTGGGCTCTGGCCACGCTTGTATACCCGCCATACAAGTTCCTGAACTATTTGCAGAACGTGTGGCTGCAAAAGTGGGTAGCAAGTGTTCCGTAAGTGTAATCATAGACCCCGCGTTCTTTGCTATATGCAGTCGCTCTTGGACGCAAAGTCGGCGCTCGTGCCCTGGGCGAGCGGACCGTACGGCGTCAACCTCTCGTTGTGCATCCTCGAGTATGTCGCCGTCAACACGCTGTGGTGCGCCGCGCGCGGCAAGTGGCCTCCGCGCCGGACGCTCGCACGCCAGGTGTCCGTCTCTGTCGCCGCCGCACCGTGGTACGCCATCCTCCCCACGGCCATGGAGCACCTCGCTTTGTCTGGCGCCACGCGCCTACACGCCGGCCCCCTCCGCCTCCGCGAGGTGCTCATCTTTCTGGCAGTCACCGACGTGTGCGTCTACGCAGTGCATCGCGCGCTGCACGAAATCCGGTGGCTCTACACCCGCATCCATCGACGCCATCACGAATACAAGACGCCCGGCGACCTGTCCCCCTTCGCCTCCCTCGCCTTTCACCCGCTGGACGGGCTGGCTCAGGCGGCACCCTACGCGCTCGCGGCGCTCGTGCTGCCCTGCCACCTGGGCGCGTGGGAGGTGCTCCTTTTCCTGACGGGCGTGTGGAGCAGCAGCATCCACGACGACGAGAGCTGGGCGTCTGTGCCAGGCGTGCTGGGAGCCAAGCACCATACGCTGCACCACACAGCATTTCGGTGCAACTATGGTCAGTACCTGACGACGTGCGACTGGCTTTTTGGAACGCTGAAAAACCCCTGAGTATAAGAGAAGGGAAGACGACGTGCTTCGAAAAGTTCTGCTTCTTCTTCTTCATTTTCGTCGTCTTCTTCTTGCATTGGCGCGGGCACAGGCGCGGGCGCGGGTGGCAGAGGCCACTCCACCGTCGCACGACACTCGGGGCAGCGCCGCCCTCTTGAGGCCTCAGCCTGGAGCCAGCAGTTGCGGTGTATAACATGATTGCATGGCTGCAGTACCACCGCCTCACCGTCGACAAGTGACTCTAAGCAAACAGCACAATCCTTGTGCCCTTGAGCCGCCCAATCGACAACTTGCTGAGACAGGTTGAAGTATGGACCAAACAGTGACATCTACAGACAGTAGAGTGTGTTTATCTATATGTGTGAGCCAAAATTTGGCGACTAGCGTTTGAAGAAAGCAGCGATGCTCCTCTGTCCGCCGTCGGGCGCCTTTCGCTTCGTTCCGGAGACCTCGTGCGTCGCCTCCACCAGTCGCTGCTGTCGAAACGCCGCGGCGAGAGCGCGCTCGGCACTCGCCTCTCCCAGGAGGCGGGCCCGCGCCGCCGCGCTCGCCGGTGCCTGCTCCACGATGCGGCCATCCAGCGTCCGCACGCGGCGCGATGCACGTTCCTCGTCCATAAACAGCACGCTCAGGAGCGGCGCCAGTTTCTTCATCAGCGCCTCCTCGTAAAAGGAGGTGTCCAGCGGCGCCCGGGTCTGTTGGCATATGGATGGCAAGAGCACCTGCTCGCAGCGCTTTGACCCCTTGAACTGCGCAGTCACCACAAAGGTGACGCGGGAATTCTTCCCCACGCCGCACTGCGCGTTGGCCGCAAGCATCTGCTTGGCCACTGCCGTTGCGCTGCTCTCAGCATCGTAATCGCCAATCGCCTTGCTCAGCCCGGCGCTCTGGATAAATGAAGCAAAGGGGAGACGACCGGGAAAGTCGCGGTCCGGACCGTCGTGAGCCAACACGGCGCTGTTGTGAATGTCGGCAAACGCCTTGCCGCAGAAGGCGACGATGGTGTCGCGGGGGGCGACCTGCTTGAAGAGGAGGTCCATGACTTTGAGCACCGTGTCTTGGATGAGTTTGGCGTTATCCCGACGCACGGCGGAGAGACCCCGCGCAAAGATCTTCGCGTTCGCAACAGCTTCGCCGCCCGCGTCATATTCGCCTTTTTTAAAGTTGCCTTCAATCTTGAGGGCGGCGTACATCTTTTTCTGTCGCAAAGGTCAGTTGACGTTGGAGCGGTTCTGCGCCAATTCGCACCTTGTAGAACGCGGCGGGAAACAGAATTTTTTCAAACTCGAGCTTGTGCGGCGCCATCAGCATGTGAGTCCCAAAGAAAGAGCTCAACCCGTCTCCGTACTGCGCAGCTTGTTGAAGGGTGCAGGCGGGGAAGTGAATCATCACTGAATCCGTGTCTCCATACAAGACGCGCAGCGGAGCGGCCCCGGGGGCAGGCGGCTCGCCGTCGAAGCCGCCGATGGTGCCATCTGACAGCAGCCAAAAACGTTGCTCGATCGTTTTCTTGACCATTACGATGAGGCTGCGGCCGCGGGCGGTGATGGCTGCAGCGAGCGGAGCGCTCTCGGGGAATATACCACTGCGAAAATATTGTTAGTTCAAAAACACATGCACTATCGCGATTTGCGCACCCTTTGCCTGTTCCTAGACCACCATAGAGCGAGTTCATCAATAGCTTAAACCCTGCGAGCTTGGTTAGTGTTCTGTTCCGACTTTGTGGCCCATCTTAAGTTATCCGCTCTATTATTCAGCGGGTTGCGATCAATGTGGTCTACTGAATGCACTGGTGTTGGTCGGGGGCCGTGAAACGTCTCGCACACGGCAATGTGTACCAGAGCTGTCACGGTCGATGAAGGAGTGGAAAAAGCGGTCTGGTAGTAACCAATGGCATTCGTTCCAACTTTGTACGCGCCAGTCCCAACATGCCCGCCCGTACGCCGTACAGTCGACGACCGAACATAACGTCCGTGGCTGGAAACCAAATACCCTTCCAACAGCTGAACGCCATTGTGATATTCAAGTGGCTTCCACACTTCTCCTGCTATGTCCTTGTTGGGGGTGTACCGCCAATACAAGCCATAACAGCTGCACTTGTTGTTTACTGCGTTGACCAGTTGCTTACGAGTGTACCCATAAACGTTGTCATCCTCGCATACCTCGTGGTCCGTAAGTGTAACAAAATCCGGGGACGCAGAGCTGTCGAAGGTCCGCCGGTCGTTCCTGCGTTTGGAAACAGCTCGATTACTTGCCTGTTCGGCAGGTGTGCACCAACGCAAGTTGATATTGCTGTTATTATCTCTTTTACGGTCGATGTGGTCAACCGTGTGCCGGGCTGATGGTTTTTTGCCGTTGAAGCTCTCGCAGACCAGCGCGTGCAAATGGGTGCTTATGATCTTCCCCTCTCTGGAACGCAAACTGCACCTTACATATCCGCCAGGTGAAATTCGACCGCCCAGTTTTCGTCCGTTGGAAAATAAAGTCCCGTCGCGAAAGATTGTGTAGCCATGGGCAAGCCAAACGTCTCCTGCGCGTTCTAGTGTTTTTCCTTCCTCCATGTACGGAGGGTCGCGTCGCATAAATACTATTGGGATGGGTCGCACCTTGTTGTAAATTGTCCAGGAAAATCTCAGCCGCCTTGTCGCCCGCCTCCTTCGCTTGCGCGAGCTTTTTCTTTGCCGCCTCGCGCTGCAACTTGAGCGTGCGCTCAAGCTTGGGGATGACGCCCTCGCGCACGCTCGCCTCCACGCAGACGAGCACATCCTTGTCCGCCCGGTGCCAGACCTCGTCCGGGCCCACGCGCATCTTGTAGCCGCCATCCTCCAGGGCCCAGACCTCGCCGTTGGGTAGCGTGATGGACTCGTTCAGCTGGTCCGTGTACCGCGCCACCTTGGTCAGCTTGGTCCCGAAGCTGTATATTGAGATGTCGTCATCCGCAGTCTCAAGGATGCGCACCACCTTGTCGGTGCCCCGGTACCACACGCCCGTGAGGTCGGGTGCGGGCGGCTGCGTGTAGTCCAAGCCGGAAAACTTGGCCACAGCCCGCGTGAGGCGGGTGCTGGCACAGATATTCAACTCGCACATGCAGCTGGGGTACAGGGAGCCAAAGTCCAGGGTGACCACGGGGTCTTTGTAGAAGCCGGTGATGGGGTTGAGTACCTTGCCTCCTTGAAACCTGGACTCATCAGCCTCCACATCCACCAGCTTCACCTCATCCGCCGCCTTGCCGCGCGTCGGGCAGCTGAGCACAAAGCCCGAGGCGTGCGAGGCCCGTAGCATCGCCAGCCTGAGAGTATGCATCGACCCCTTGTGCAGGATGTGCTCGGGCTGCACGCCCGTGATGGCGGCAATGGCCAGCGCCTTGCCCAGCGGGTCCAGCTGAGGCTTTTGCATCAGCTGGCAGACCAGCCTGGAATCCATCTCACAGTACACCGCCAGCTTGACACGGCCGTCGTGCGTCTTGAAGAGCTCCGAAATCTGGTCGTAACTGACATCATCCTTGCCCGACAGCTTGTACTCTGTCGCAACGTACTCCAGGTTGTACTCGCGCAGCGAGCGGTTCTTGCGCGTCCACGTCATCATGTCATGGACCTCCCGACCCAGCAGCTCCACCACCTGCTTCGCCTTTTCAGACTCGTCAAACTTGGCGTAGCCCCACCGCGCCATCTTGTGCAGGTCCGGCAGCATGCCCAGAGCCTCCGCCCGCTTCCATAGCCAAGGCCAGTCGAAAGACAGGGTGTTCCACCCGGTGACGGTGTCTGGGTCGCACTCGCGCACATAGTCGAAGAACGCCTTCATCAGCCCACGCTCGTTGGTGCCAAACCAGCGGATGGTGAGCGTCGAGCCATCCGTCGCCGTCTCGTCCGTCGCCGCCGCCGGTGCCTCGCCCAGCGAAAACACCACGCTCCTGGTGCTTTCCGGCACGCCATAGTCAAAGGTCACCGCGCTCACACACAGCAGCTTGGCATCCGGGTCGTCGCCGTTGAAGAACCGCATCGCGCCGTCGCCGAGGGGCACGCAGTACACCTCCAAATCCCACGCCAGCACACGCACCGGTGCCGCGCGCGCCACCTCGACGGTGCGCACCGCCGCCTGCAACGCCTCCCCCTTGAGGTCCTTGGGTGCCATGAAGCACGCATCCGCCGCCACCACATCCCCCAGACGCACTTCGCCCACCGAGTGCTTGTTCACCTGGACGATGCCTTCGCCCATCTCGCACCAGCATCCTGGCTTCAGACCCAGGATATCCATCACCTGCGAATCGAGTCAGTCGCGGCAGGGTCCAAGGGGCGGAGCCCCTTGCCTGGTCATGAAACTCAATGTTGGCCTCGCCCAGCACTAGCGCCAGCCCCTTGCGCATCACCCCCTTGCGCCCAGCATAGATGCCATCCAGGTCCGCCTTGCGCCCCGGAAAGATGCGGTGCAGCACGTTGGACCGCAGCGACGGCCCCCGGTCCTTGTTGCCCGTGAGCGAGCTCAGCGCCCAGCGCGCCTCCAGGTGCGCGCCCAGTGACGTAAAGGTGAGGCGCGCGTAGTGGTGCATATTCGACGAGTACCCATAAAAGTCGAAGCGCTGCACCACCTCCACCGACTTGACCAGAGTAAACGACCCGTTGTGAAAGTCGTAGGCGTGCTTGTGCTCCTTGCGCACGCGCGAGTTGAGGTGCCGGTTCAAATCCACCTACACACCGAGTCAGCCGCGGCGGGGTCCAAGGGGCGGAGCCCCTTACCTGCAACGTCTCCAGCAGGGGGAGGTTGGGCGAGCCGTCAGAGAGCAAGAGGCCGTGTTCGAGCTTGATGTAGAAAAACGGCAGCAGGCCGTGGATGGTGAGTGCCACCGACGTGCGGTCGGCACGCCGCCCGACGAGCCTGGCCCAGGGGCCCGTCGAACACGCCCCTGAGCTCGCGCTCAAAATTTGAAACTCGGACATACGGGCGCGAGACAATGACTGATCGAACGCCGCGAACGAAAGCATACCGCCATTTTCGATTACAGGGGGTAGTATGCGTTTCGAAGTGCGTCGAGCCGCTCAAAGTGCTTGCCGTCCGCCCCGGCGGTGTGGTGCATCTCAAAGACGAGCCTGGAAATGCGGGCGACTGCACTGTCCAGCACCTCTGGCGGCGCCTCGCACTCCGGCGAGCTCTGGTCCATGCTCCGCATCACAAGCACGCCCTGCGCGAGGCGTCAGCCACGGCTGGGGGTCCAAGGGGCGCAGCCCCTTACCTGCGAATTGTCGCCGATGCACGAAAAGACGCTCAGACCGGTCGGATGGCTGTAGTGGAGCACAAACTCGGCGATGCGGTCAACTGACGTGAACAACCATACCTGGCCGCGCTGTGCATCCACAACCACGTATCGCATGTCGGCGGCGGGCATCTGCAACTCAATCTTTCGCCCACCGTTGCACGTGTAGAGCGTGTTGACGTAGTTTGTTTTGATATAGTCGGGAACCATAATTTCCAGCTCACCATCGAGCGTTTCTTTGACGACTGATGTCGTGTATCGAACATCCATAGAAGAGAATATGCTGTATTCGCCCTGATGGAGCCAGCCCACCGTGCAGTACACGTGCTCGTGCACGCCATGGAAAAAAGCGAGCGCACGGTCGGTGAGCTCGGCCCGCATCACGCCTTGCGCGTCTGCCGGCGCAAAGAGGATCGACGCGGTTTCGCTTCGCGCCTTCCACGTGTACACGAGCTGGCGAGCGCCAGGAACGAGCGGCAGCGCGGCAAGCTCTTCGAGGCTGAGCTTCGCGCCCAAGCACATGGCCAGGTGCTCGTCCATGGAAGGGGGGTGTTTGTGAGAGAGATACTTGCTTGCGTCTCTCGCGTTCGGTGAATGACAACGATTGTTGTCGTTATGCCGGACGAGGACGTCTACGTCGCAATCGACGAGTCGGTGCCCAAGCCGCCGCCTCCCCCGGCGCCACCAACGCACGCGCTTGTGCCTATTCTCGTCTGCAGGACCCGGGTTCGTTTTTTTACATCTTTTTTATCCGCGGCGGCACTCTGCATGGTTGCGTATGCATATCTGAGACACTAGTTTTCAGAATAGTCTGGCTTGCACCACAGAGTCCCCACGACGCGCGATGCACTGGCGAAATGGCCCTTTTCAGCCGTGACCCAAGCGAGGACGCGCAGGCACTGCTTGGACTCGGGCTTGTAGTGCAGGCACCCGCGGCAGGGCGGGTCGACTGACACGGGAGGACGAGGCACGGTGCGAGGCGGGTCCAAGACGAGCGGCATTTTATAGCACGCCACACCGCCTTTTTATAACAGACCGTACGGTGCGCAATCGCGACGCCCGAGCGCGATGTAATCGATGAGCACGGTGTCGTCGTAGCTGGCGCCGCCGCCGCGGCGAGGCGGAACCCTGTTCGGCTTGCGTTTGGGAGGCGCGCCTGCCCGCCGCTCGCGCTGCCGGGCGTTGTCCACGTCCATGCGGCGCGCCCTGGCCGCCTCCACCACGGTGTCGTACGTCTTCCCGTTGTACGCCCACGAGCCCCCCTCGCGCTGCGTCAGACCCTGAAAGGAGTTCCCCTGCGGAACGTACGGGTTCTCGCAAAACTTTTTGTCCGCCTCTAACGCCTCATCCATGGTGTCAAAACGTCCGATGGTGACCCGGACTCTCGGTGCGATGAAAGACCGCACCGAATACCTGCCATCGCGCAATTGCTTGATAAGGGGCGCCATGGAATGACGTCTCCGAGCGAGTGAATGATGCCTCGTTCGACCTCTTTCGATTACTTGAATGGCACGGCACCCGGCGGTTGCTTGATGCGTCCCCTATTGGCAAACGGGTTCAGTCGCGCAAAGTCCAGGTTCCGCGTCACCGTCTTGGCCAAGCGCTTGATGGATGCTGGCTCCGCCGGAGGCGCGCCGCCGCTCGACCCGTCGGACCACACGCCGCACGCCTCAGCCACTGCGATGATGGGGCCTTTCTCTGGCATGGACACGCCAGCAGTCCCCGTGCCCGAGTGGCCCTCAATGTCCTGAATTTTGCCGTCTTTTAGGATGACTGTGCTTTGCAGGCCCATCTTTTTGAGCGCGCGGTCGATGCGCCCCACTTTTGCGTGCTTGTACGTCACGCGCGTGGGTTTTCCGTCGACGACGGACACGTGGATTTTGCTTTGGAGCGGGTGGTCGCCGCAGCTGACGTACTGCACCTGGTCCTGGTGATGTACAGGAATAAAAAACTCCTTGTCGCCGGTGAGCACGAAAAAGACGAGCTGTCCAAGGCCAACGCCGGCGTCTCGGACCAGATCTGCGTCGGCAATTTTGAGGCCGGTGATGACGCCACCCGCCGCCTCTATAACCGCCCGCTTGCCGTGACAGTCTGTGCGAACGGTGCCGCCCCCGAAAACCGTGATGCGCACGCTGTTTGCGTTGTGGTAGCTCAAAAGTGACCACACAAAGCACCCGTTTTGCGGCGTCGCTTTTCCTCGGAGAGTCACGATGCCAAGCGCTTTCGAGGAATGGTCGTCGCCCGAATCGTCGATGCAGACGCTGCGCTCGTGCAGGTAGCCCAAATAGTATGCATTCTTCGTCGCGTTCGGCGCGACAAAGTTGAGCGGCACAGGCACCAGGCTGGAGACGGCCTGGACGGCGAGCGACGCGCCAGCCGTCGCAATGGTGAGTCCCACGAATCCAATGGCGACCAGCGTCGAGCCTACGGCGTTCTGCGCCTTCTGTGCATTTGTAAGCGCGCAGTGCTCTTTCTCCCGGCTTTCCGCCTCGGTGAGCTCTCGCGGAAGGAGAGACATGACACGTATGACAAGGGCATCTTATAAAAGATCTCACTCTTTACCGAGCGATGCGAGCACGCGAATGAGCGCCGCCTCAGCCGCCGCCTTGATTTCGGGAGTTCCCGGGATGGTGACCACGCGGTTGAGGTGCTCGATGAGCTGCGGCATCGCGCGGGTGTCGGGGCGGGTGAGCTGCAGGCGCAGCATGGCGTTGTCTTGCATCAGCCGCATCATGAAGTGGTGCCGCGCCTGCAGCTCACCCGCCCCGACAC
>Ga0208741_10000785_pt1 | contig 14051 bp, 20 predicted proteins | sample CryBogCBE03Jun09_FD_184576 | JGI IMG/M metagenome (GOLD analysis project Ga0208741, IMG submission 184576) | Freshwater microbial communities from Crystal Bog, Wisconsin, USA - CBE03Jun09 (SPAdes) | ecosystem: Environmental > Aquatic > Freshwater > Lake | place: Crystal Bog, Wisconsin, USA...
ATCATACTCTACGCGGAATCGCAATGGACGGTTCAGGGGTTGACCTCACTCCTGTCATTGAAGAGGGTCTGAAGAAGTTTGAGCCTGGTCTTAAGGGATTCCAGGCGCAAAGTCAATGGTTGATGAATGAATACAAGGAGGCGGGTGAGGAGATCATCAGACTCGACACAATGCTACAGATGCGTCTTGATGTATTTGATAGGGCTCAAAAGAAGATTGTAGTTCTGACTGAGCTCAAAGACAATGAAGCATTCCAGCCTCTTGCAGAAGCGACGGAGGCATATCTTGAAAAGGTATTTTCTGATAATGGAATTGAGGCCATCTATGTTTCTCTGATAGAGGCGTATCGCAAATTCCTTTTCCTTAAAGATACTGTTGCTATCAGAAACACGGTGGATGATATCATGTCTGAGCCGCTGTGCTCCATCTGCTGCACAGAGAAGATCCTGTTTGGGCTCAACCCGTGTGGACATACATATTGCGCGACATGCGTTAAAAAACAGATATCGCAATGCTACATTTGCAGGGGAGTAGTGAAAGATAGAGTGAAGCTGTTTTTCGGTTAATATTTTAAGTCAATTAGTCGTATGACATTAATTCTTAGAATTAAGTCACGACGTTAAGTCAATTCAACACGATACAGATTGCCTCTGAGGAACACCTCTCTTAGAGCAATCGCGCGCTCTTCATCAAGTCCATATACCTCAATAGCCTTTTCAATCACCTTCTCGGCGACCATATACCATACAGTCTCCAAGAAGAATTTGCCATCCTCCATGTTACTGTATCGAGGATGTGCATCCACACCAATTTTATGAGCACGTGGTAAAGTCAAACTGTATCCACTCTTCTGCATCTTTTGTTAAACGCAGCCCAGCTATCTCTTCCTTAGAAAACCAACCAATATCACTGTGTTCTGTGACATTATAGATGGGTGCTCTATCTGTGATCATGCTTCCTTTCCAATAAATGCGGGACCCCCATTGTGTAGACATTTTATCACAAAGGGTGTAATCCACGTCGTAAATATAACTCGTCTCCTCTGCGACTTCGCGGAGCGCCGCACCCTTCCAGTCGAGATCGATCAACTCTCTATTTCCTTTCGGAAACCCCCATTTTCCTGAGCGGATTCCTTGAACAAGAAGAACTTGATTTCCTTTGAAGAGCTGAATACCTGCTCCTTCATATTCCCCTGCTGCAAAGAGTGCAAATAGAAATGCTGCAAGCATCTTATCAACCCTATACTTTTAAAATAAATTTCAAAGAATAAATTTGATCTTCTCTTTTTCCTTACGCTGATAAGAAATGCCCTGCTTTCGCATTCTTATTATTCTTCCCAGAAATCCACTGGAAATTGTTGAATCTGCAAATGATGGGTTATTCCGTCATCTCTTGCATCACCACAGAGGAGCAGTTGCTAGCGTGAGTAATTACGGAGATCATCGTATCTATCAGACGTTTCTATGTGATATGGATGCGGCAGGTTTCCTCTATGATCTCCCTTATCCCTTCTATGCACTAGCCCTTTTATACAAGGATACGAATGATTACTTCTACACAATTAAGTCTATACGTGGTATTCCTAATCCGCCGCCTCCCAGAGACGACAAGGTTCTGAAGAGTATTTATTGGAATGCGAAGGCTCTTGAGAGGAACGTTAAGTAAAATTGAACTGTGCCCGCACTCCCTTCACACTCCAACCATGAGCTTTAAAATCAAGCCGTTGACCTCTCTTCACTGCAAGTCAGTAAGAGACATTTTTGAGGAGACATTTGATCGGCAAGAGTATGCCGACTTCAATACAGCGTGGAGGTTTCGATCCAAGTCCGAGTCTATTGGAATCTTCACACATGAAGGAGACTTGCTCGGCTTTGCTATCATCTGGGGATCTGGTCGAATGCTGAAATATCTCTGTATTCATCCTGAATATCAGAGGTTCAAGTTGGGCACAAAGCTTCTGAAGGCGGTCCTTGATAACTGTCTATCCAATGGGAAGAGTTTGCACCTTGTTCCTGCACAGAATGCCCATCTTACACAGTGGTATTCCAAGCATGGGTTTACAGTTACAAAATACTTCAAAGCATTCGATGGAACTCGATGGTATTATATGAATTTCCATGCATATCCTACACGTAGTAAATCGGTCTAAATAATTCCAGGTATGGAGTGTAGAGCATGCTCACCTCCTGGATCTTCCGCGCCCTCATCGCTGGCAGTGGATTCTTTGCAGACTCATATGACCTTTTCATTACTGACGGAGTCACCAACATTCTCAAGAATCTTGGCCCGACTCAGAAAGTCACCTACAGTTTTTCGGTCAGTCCGAATTGCGCCTCTTCGGCAGCCTCCGTTTTTACTTCTTACAATGTCAGCAATCCATCACTGCAGACACTGTCAGGGACGGCAGGCTATGCTAATTTTGTTTGTTATTCAAAAGATAACCTCTGTCTTCAGAATGTATGGGATAACACCGCATGTAGTCTTATTCCCAATCCTATCTTTAATCCTCAGGTTGTGCCTAGATATCAGGTCCAGACAGTGGCCCTCAAGAATGCGGTGAACAACGCCGCCCTTATAGGTTCCATCTTTGGCCAGCTTTTTTTCGGCTTTGCAGGTGATCTGCTAGGTCGCAAGTGGAACTTCGTAATCACCTCAACTCTTATTATTCTCGGCGCCCTCGGCTCTGCGACGGCTTCAGCTGGTCAAACTGTTCCCGCCACTCTGACACAGTGGGGTCTCTGGTCAAATAATGGATTCGGCCCTGATTCATCCATGACAGATGTATATATTCAGCTCTGTATCTGGCGCGGTATTCTTGGGTTTGGAGTGGGTGGTGAGTATCCTCTCGCTTCCACAATTACAAGCGAGGCTGCCACTTTTGAGGCACGTGGCCGTGCAGTGCTCTCTATTTTTAGTATGCAGGGCCTTGGCAAGTTGACCGCGGCCCTTGTCAACTATGGCACGATCTCCACTCTTCAGTATTATGGTGGCCCGTGGGTTGCAGATGGAACTTGGCGCTTTGCCCTGGCCTTTGGGTGTGTTCTTAATATACTTACACTCTACTATCGTTATTCACTTTCGGAGAGTAAGCTGTATAATGAGGTAAAGAAGAAGGAGCTTGGTGTAGATGGCGAGACCATTCTTGTAAAGGATGATGCGAATCACTTGAAGCTTGCAGTTCTGAGTCCTTGGACAACTCTTGCGCTTCTAAAGGAAAATGCATTCCTTCTTATTGGAACCGCCTCTACTTGGTTTCTCATTGATGTCACCTTTTATGGTCAGAGCCTAATGAATACGAGTGTTGTGAATAATGCGATTGCGAATACGACAGGCATGAACTCTATTGACAAGCTGCGATTCTCACTCCTCTCCACTGTCTACATTATGCTTATTGCCCTGCCTGGCTATTGGTTTGCCATTAGCCTCATAGATAAAATGGGCCGCTATTGGATGACACATTTCGGATTTATTATGTCAGCTGTCTGCTTCTCTGTGCTGGCGGGCGCCTATAACTCTGATCTTCTTCTATCGGCGGGTGGTGCAGGCTTTGTTGTTGTATATGGCCTCACCTATTTCTTTGCGAATTTTGGCCCGAACTCGACGACATTCCTGATGCCGGTCGAGGCCTTTCCTACACGCATCAGGACGACAGCTCACGGAATTAGCGCGGCGATGGGCAAGCTGGGTGCGACGGCTGGTTCTTATGGCCTTCTGTCCCTGTGGTATTCGTATTGCAAGTCAGCACCGACCTCTGGTGACTGCAGCACTGTTTCCACAACTTCCTCATCCCTTGCACAGTCTGAGCTGGCAAATGGTGCAATTGCAGTGATGGCGGTTTGCGCTGGTGTTTCTCTGGCTGGAAACGTGATGACACTCCTTTTCGTGAAGGAGAATGGTATGAAGACGCTTGAAGAGGTGGATGCAGGTTCAAAGGTGCTTGCTTTAGAAACGCTAGAACCTGTCGAGGCCTTAAGCATTGACGCAGTAAGTAAGTAGAATGAACGTGCAGCGCCAAATCCCCGTAACCGCGAACTCAGTTGTATCCAGTGCATCGACGGAGCGTGATGCCCCGAACGTTGTCTCCATGACGGACCAGCAGGAGCTCCAGCAGCTTTCCCAGACCATTAAGGGCTGGCGTGAGCTTAGTAAGGAGGTTGCGGGCCTCAGCGAGCAGGTTCGTGAGAAGAAGAAGCGGATGAAGGCGATGGACGAGGTGATCCTCCGGATTATGAAGAAGCACAATATTGGTGCTCTTGATCTCAAGGAGAGTGGTGGTCGTATCCTCTATAAGCGCTCTTCATCCAAGGAGGGCCTGACCCCGAAGAATCTCATGGCTCTTCTCTCCACTCACCTGAAGTCTGAGGTGGCCGCGGCAGATGCGCTCAAGTATATCAATGAGCACCGCGAGTCCAAGGTGAATGAGAAGCTTCTTTTTGAACAGTAAAAATATCTCTTACTATTATAATGAGTCTAGTTCTTGATACAACTAAATGTTATGAGCGTAATAATCGGTATCTTAATAAGAGCGGCCCCTTTTATTTAGGTAAATATATTCGAAGTGAGATGGTATATCCGAATTCAGAACCTCAGTCCAGATATGTAGTTAACACATTTGAAAATGGGACATGTGGAGGAGAGAGGGTTGGAGAGGCACCAACAACAATTATTAAAGTTGTTGACTGCAAGGCTAAGGGTGGAAATCGTAAACAAAAAACAAGAAAGCATCGTCGCAATCGCCGTTACTCCCGGAAAAAGTAAACACCTAGTAGAAATGTTAATCCAGTCGTTCGTTGGTGCCGCGATCGAGAGTGCGACAAACGGCAAGGACTCAGACAAGAAGCGCGACGCCTATGTTGAGTTCCTCTCCGTCTTCTTTGCGTTTCTGATCGCCTTTATCATCCTCGGCTTTGTGGGCAAGCTTCTGTGGAACGGCGTGATCGTGGAGCTTTTCACGATCGCGAAGCCTGCCAAGTCCTTCTGGCAGATCATTGGCCTAATGATCTTCGCGATGCTGATCAAGCCTTAGTAAGCGTATTATTGATATAAAGAAAAACCTTTTCTTATTATCAAGGGAATGGAGGATATCGCTCTTATTGTAAAGGAGATTGCTGATGGCCTCAAAGCGAATAAGCCAGGTTCTGGAGCCCATATTTATTATGAGAAAAAGAAGGCTATTTTGGATACACTTTTTCATAATATCTGCACAGCTGCAAAGCCGAAGGAGAAGGAGTGTGAGTATTATAATCTATCTTATGAACTCCAGGCGTTGAAGGAGCAGAAGACATCCACAAAAGAGACAGAACTAAGAAAAAAGGAGCTGGAGGCCTCTCTAGAGCTTCTACGCAAGGAGGTGTCTCTTGGACCTAGCAAGCGCCTTTTCAATAGCCCCTCCCCGTCGTCATGAGCTTGTCCAACTCATTTTTGCTCTGAAGGAGGCCATAGGCGCGTGCAAGTCTCGTAAGGCCAATGCCTCCACCGAACCGAGGGAAGAAGGGGATCGCCAGATACTCCTCCAGCTCAGCCTCTACACGCTCCTTTCCAAAGAGCTCAAAGAGCTTGGATGCATACCCACCGTCGCTCACGGCGTAGAACATACGCCGCATCTCCTCTACATTAGAGGAGCGCTCAGCTGAGCCAATTGTCTCCTGGCCATACATGATGACGTCAATCTTGTTATAGATTCCACCGCCAACTTGTTTCATATTCCAGAAGGGGCTAGTCCGTTCAGGGAAGTTCTGGAGGCTGACAATGGGGCCCTTTTCGCGCCACATGCGGCTCTCGTGCTCATCCTCTAAGGTCGGCACACCGCCATACTCCGCGCAGGTCTGATCGTAGTCTGCCACAACAGGAGCAGAAAAGCCGAGGTAGGCCAGCAGCTCCGCCTCTAGCGCGGCAAGCTCCGCCATTCCTCCGTGGCTCTCAAACTCGAACATGGGGAAGATCTTCTCGTGACGGCCAGGAATCGGCGTCTTCTCATCGCGATACGAGGTGCTGACGCAGTAGACACCCTTCCACTCAGGATTCTTTAAAAGCTCATACTCGAGCCACATCTGACCTGTCTGAGGTAGGGGCCATACGCAGCCATTGTATTCAAAGGTGGCAACTGAATAGGGGTTCTCACAGGCGGCAAGAATCGAGAGGCGTGACTGTGTCGGGACTTCCTTGAAGCCCTTTTCAGAAAAGAAGGTGCGCAGCTTTGAAACGAGAACATCGTAGGTTACAGTATCCTTCATTGATTCTTTTGTAAAGAGGAGAATCAAAAATTGAATTTATTCCGTAATATTACTTTGAGTAATATGCCCCGTTGGCCGAAAATCTATTGCGATAGGCGTGGATTTCGGGAAGATTGTATGCATACAAAGAGGCAATTCTTAAGATGTATTTGGGCGTCTGGTGAGTTTGAAGAAATGTTAGAATATGATAAAAAAATAAGAGGGGTTCCATTTATTCTTCCTCCTGGTAAACTACATCCTCGCGATGTAGAGGGATGGATGCTCTATCTTGGAGCACGCTGGGTTTAATAATACCCCTTGTAAGCCCCCAGATCGGCTAGGGTAGTCGGCTCATAGCTCTGCGCACCACGCTCAAACTTCTTTCCAGCGATCAGCGGCTCACCGACGAAGCAAACATTACTCGCGACATCTTTGACGTCAGCAAGTAGCTCAGAGAAGGTCTTCTTTACCTTTTCATTTTCAGAAGGCGATACACCATACGCCGTGCAGAGGCGCTGGAGCAGCTTGCCGCCTCGGGAGGCCCACTTGTCAAAGGCGAGCTCCAAATCACGAGGAGGGATCGTCTTTGCGAGGCAACGGGATGTCGTCTCGGCGATCGGCTCTATGTCATGGGCCGTAGAATAGGTCTGATACCGGGTGCTCTCAACAAGGCCCGCAGTGCTCATCAGGTCCTTCTTGAAACAGGCCAGCTTGCTGAGCAGCAGCAGAAGCTCACGGAGATCATCCTTTCCTTCTTCAACGACTGTCTCTTTTTGAAGAAAGAAATCGGCCACTTGCGCACCCTCTGAACTTGTGCGTAGACAGTCAGGGAGGCCTGATCCAACGGCAACTCCACCGAATCCCTCCTTTGTCTTGGGGGTAGGCATCGTGTCCGCCTGTGTCCACATCACATAACCGACAAAGACGGCGAGCATAGTTAAAATGGCTGCGGTTAAATAATTACTTGACTCTCCTCCCAGAAGAAATTTCTTGACAGGCTCCATTCTATATTAGTCACAGGACAAAAATTGAACCACTTCAGCCTGTATATGTGTTCACAGTCAAAAATGCAGCACACTCACTTCCACACTCACGTGAACACGCACAGCTGTGATTGCGGTCGCACGCACGTCTCTGCTCACACTCATGCGTATATCTATCCTGTTGCTGAGAAGCAGCAGACAGTGGCCAGTCGCACTCGCTCGAAGATGGCCAAGGCAACGTGGGAGAACACTCCATGGCATGTCGCAGACGCCGATCTTGCTGATCTCCTCGACTTTCTGAATAAGAGTGATGATCCGTGGGAGCGTTCTCTGATTCCTGCGGTTGAGAAGGACGCAATTGATCGCGCGGCGAAGCGCTCTAAGCGCACTGCCTTTTAAAGATATAACGCTATTTATAATAAGAATATGAGATTAATAAAAATAGATGAATTAGAGCCCTGGTATTCTAGAAATCCCTTCGTAATAGGAGGATACAGAAACCCTAAATCTCCAGTTAAAGCGTTCCTTTCTGTTTTTGAATGGCACAATGAAACCTTGAATATCTATTCTCATTTTTTACCAGGCCTTATTTGGCTGTATATGTCTTTTAGTTGTGCAAATGAAGAGTATTATCTTCTTACAGAACCATTTCTAAGATATTTAATTCACTTCTCCTATGCAGCTGCCGCTTTTATGGGATTCTGTTCCGCATTTGCACATACCTTTTATATTGTTGATCAAAAATGGCACGATATGTGTTGGAAGCTTGACTTTGTTGGCATTATAGTTATTAATATAACACATCAGATTCTAGATACGTATATTTTACTCTATATGTATCCAACTTTGTTTCATGTGGCACTTTCTATGCAGGGAATATTTTCAACATTATGTATATATGACGTGATTACAGAGAAGACAAAAATTAATTGGGGCATTGTATATCCTATTATGGCTTCAACTGTTCTAACGATACCAGCAGCTATTTCAGCTTACTCGCAGAGCTCAGTCATTTTACATTTTATTAGCAATTGTTCGATTGGTTGTTCCATTCTTGTATGTATAGCGGGTGGTGTTTTCTATATTGGAAAAATACCAGAAAGAATTTGGAATCCTCGTGGAATTCTTGATAATTTTAATAGTCATGTATGGTTCCATCTTACAATTGTCGCCTCTCTTATCTGTGCATTTAGATCTGTTCCTTATCTTCACATGGTAACGTCGTGACTTTCTTAAATTAAAGACTAACGTCGTGATCTGCCGCCTCCAGAAAGTCCATACACAACTTACCCTTCTTCTCTGCCTTGTTCTTCATGAGCCGGTCAATATTGAGCCCCTGCTCCTCCTTCAGAATCATGTGATGCACAACCACCTGAGCCTTCTGACCGATGCGAACCGCACGACCAATTGCCTGGTCCATGAGAGCCGCTGTCCACCAGGGGCCCGAAAAGACGATACTCTGGAAGTGCTGCAGGTTCAGACCCGTGCCACCAGACTGGAGCTGGATGAGCAGAATCTCATGCTTGCCTCCATTCGGCTTGGCGGTTTGCTCAAGCACAGCCGTCCTCTGACCTGCCGAAAGGCCGCCGTGATAGAGCCAGATATTGTCGATCTTGTCGCTAAAGCCAAGAAACTCCTTTAGCAGCTCCATCTCCTTGTGGAAATGGCAGAAGACGATCCACTTCTTGGGCTCGCTATCCTTCTCGACAAGATCGCGGATACCCTGGAACTTTGTGCTCGGGTCAATCCAGTCAGGGCGCGTATAGAGGCTAGGGCCAAGCGCCTTTCTGCGCCCCTCAATATAGATCTGCGGGTGGAGGCTGATCTGGCGAAGACGCATGATGAGCTTGAGCTTGTCGAGGGCTCCTCCTGCACCACCCTCATCTGCGAGAGCCCTGAAGCGCCTCTTGATATCGCCCTGGATTCCGCGATAGAAGTCAGCCTCGTCCTCCGTGTCAAAGTCGAGGATGTGCGTCATCTGAATCTCCTTCTTCGGAAGGTTAGGAAGGACAGGGCGCATCTCCTCCATGCTCCGCGCCAGCACATAGGTGCTGAGAAGAGAGGGAGTGTAGTTGAGGCCGAGCATCTCGAAGAGGGCGTTCACATCGCTGACCTTGTTGACGATCGGCGTCGCGGTCAGAAACCAGTGGATCTCACACTCAATCTCCTTGATCAGAGTCCAGCTCGCACCCTTGTTTGCCATGCGGTGAGCCTCGTCGCAGATGACGCGGTCCCAGTGCTTAGCAAAGAGGTCAGGATTCTTGATGGCGGCCTCGTAGTTGACAAGGTAGAGGTTGGGCGCGCGCAGAGAGACCTTGGAAGGAGGCTCCCACGCACCACTCTTTGCAATCCAGCAATTGATCCCCGCTTTTGTCGCCGTCGCGCGCCACTGCTCGAGAACGGGCAAGGGGCCGAAGAAGAGATTGGACTTTAGCGTAGACTCCTTCAGAAGGCCGATCATCTGGATCGTCTTACCGAGCCCCATCTCATCGCAGAGGAGTCCTCCGCGATGAGAAGGGGCATCTTCTCTTTCTTTCATCCATCGAATCCCAGCAACCTGGTGCTGCTCATACACGAATCCATTCCAGAGGGGAGTAGACATTGCGTTGGAGCTTGATGGTCGAGGCGGCCGCTTCTGATTCAATTTTACTCAAGGGCGAAAAAAAAATCAGACACTGATTCCCCATGACGGCGTCACATCCGTGGGTGGTGGAAGGCCGCTCCCCCAGACAGAGGGATAGTAGGCTTTGAAGGCGGGCCCCGCCCCCTGTTTCGCGAAATATGCGCCCCACCAACTGAACGTGCTATTCGCCACGATGGCCCCGCCTTTGCAAAGAGACATTGCATAGAGGCTCTCCACTTCATCCTTTGAGTCAAAGATCTGAAATGCGAGGCCCATGCCCTCAACCATTTCTTTGAACATACTTGCACACAGTTCAGGCTCGTCGCTAAAGAATACCACAGTAGAAGAAGGGGGTATTTGTTTCAGACAGAAGGTGTAATAGGGGACGAGGTCCACTTGGTGGTGGGCAAGAATCTTGTAGTCGCCGAGTCTGACATGCATGAACCAGCTCTTTTCCTTTATGGTGTGGCGGATTGTAGGAGCCCTGGATCCAAGCGCTCCTTCAAAGTCCACGAGGACAGGGGCATCTTCAAAGTATTTTTCCGTCTGCCTCCATCCGTGAAGTATACAGGGAAGAGGGGAGGGTGCGGTCTCAGGAAAGGGCTGATAGATGAAGAGAGTCCCCTTTACTTCTAGAACTGTATGCCATTCTGTAGCAGTCTGTATAATCGGAACTGTAGGAAGAAGCTTGAAGATAGAGTCAAAGGGGCCGTGAGAGGTTTCACCGCACCGCGGCATAAAAAAAACCACGCGGCGCCCCCATTTTTTTGCTGCAGCTGCCGCGGCCGCGTAGGTAAACAGACGGTTTCCTAAACCGCCTGTAAGGTGTGGGGCGACCCAGTCCATACTCTATTCTTTAGTTCAGGAGCCTTAGCCCAAAATTGAGTGGCGCCCTCGCCCTGATCCAAGCTAACCGTTGAGATGCTACGTAATGACAGCAGCCGTTGGAAGTCATGGAGTTGCTACAAGCCGAGGCACATGAAGGTCTATGGCTGTATCTGTATTTCACAGGATAACAAGATAGCTCTTGTGAAAGGGACGCTCTCAGGTAAGTGGTCCTTTCCAAAGGGGCACATGGAGCCTGGAGATACTGCACAGAGTTGTGCTCTTCGTGAACTGTATGAGGAGACAGGCATTATTCTTTCAGACAATGCGAGGTTTATGGGATACAGAAAGTTAGCGAGTGGAGGTTACTTTGTTTATGAGGTTCCAGTAGAGGTTCCTCTTGTTCCGCAGAGAAATGAGGAGATCAGTGAGTGCGGCTGGTTCGACATGAATGAGCTGCGTAGTCTCCACGTGAATGTGGATGTTAGTAATTTTAGGACCTTGATGCGTTGAGCGTAGCTAAGGCTTGAAACACACCAGGTCAGCCACCTCTTCAATATCAAAACACCATCTTGTAACCCGATCAGGATGCCATGTTTTTTCAAGAAGCTCCTCTTTGAACGTTAGACAGCGGAACAAGATACGCCTTTTCACCTTTACAGGGATCTTTTCCCAGAAAGACCACCATCCTTCTACATCTGGAAAGGTCTCCCAGAGATCCTCTGACATATGCGGTGGAATCCTCAATGGAGTGTCAAGAAGAGCCCCATAGAACTGGGGACGAAGAATGAGCTCTTCTAGGATCCAATATACATGACCTGGATTACAGAGCTTGAGTGTATTACAGATTTTTAAGGAGAGGGGCTGGCAGTTTGCCATCAGGGTAGACAAAGCCTCTAACAACCCCTCTCTGTTATACACCTGGTTCTCAAGAATAACAGTATCTAGGCGGGGCGTCGTTGTGATGTAGTTCTTTACTGCCACGAGCCAGTTCTCGCTCTGCGTAGAAAGGAAGGCGCAGCACTGGATACATCTCTCTGGAACGACAACGCCCTTGTATGTCTGCGCTAGGGCTCTTAGCTTCCTACAGTCTTCTGGAGAGGACCTGTGGTAGCGGATCCATCCGTCATCGAGTAACTCAGACACGCTGCATTTCCTACAGAGAGCCGAGTTGTCCAATGGCGGTAGCCAGCAGTTCTGACAGCTCTCCTTCTTCAGAGACATGCCCTCTTCTGGCTCTTAGGAACGCCAATTTTACTACCGGTGGCGCTTAAAATTAAGGAAGCTCTTTGAGCTTCCTTAATTTTAAGGCGTGCCACCATAAACGTCGTAGGACATTTAAATTAAGGAAGCTAAAGCTTCCTTAATTTAAAGTCACGACGGTTAGTAAAAATTTGAAGAGGGGCTGGCGCAGACGGCTGGTAGCCAAAATGCCGATCCGCATTAAGACCGCTATTAAGCCCGCTGTCAAGCACATCTGTGCTGGATGTGGCGTTGAGACCTCTGCTGTCAACTTCTATGAGGGCGATACAGAGTTGGCCTGGTGCAATGAGTGCTTTGTGACAGAGGAGGAGCTTGTAGAGATTCAGAGCAAGATGCCATTCTGCCAGAAGAAGAAGATAAAAGTCCGCGTCGTTAAGAACTAAACCACAAAAAAATTTTTTCTTTTGTTTTGTGGTTTTGTATTTTTTCTTTGGTTTTTATCTTTACATCAGCGAGAGGTCGGCAGGTGCGGCGGCGGTGCGGTCCAGCTTGCCCGTCTTCTCGTCATAGTGGCCGACCCAGTCGTAGTCGGTGGAGATGACGTCGCCGCGGCTGTTCTTGAGGAAGCTGTTCCAGGGCGTGAACTCAAGAGCCTCATCCGAGACCTCTGCCTCCTCCGCGCGAGGCGAGGCGGGCAGAGGCGCGGCGGCCGCGGCCTTCTTGGCCTTGGTCGCTGCGCGCTTCTCTGCGGCCGCCTTCTTGGTCTCCTCGCTCTGGGGCTTGCGCGCCTTCTTGGCGGGCTCTGCCTCTGGCACTGCCACTGGCTGAGAGGCCACAGGCACGAGGGCCGGCAGAGAAGGCGATGCGCTCTTCTTCTCAGGCTTCTGCCAGCTGCCGTGCTCTGCCAGGACAAGAGCGGGCGTCCACGCGGAGTAGTCCGCGTTCTTGGCCTTGAGCATGCCGCAGAACTGGGTCACCTCTACGCCCGTCTTGATGCCCGCCGCCGTGAGGGCGGCGCGCACCTGCTGCGTGAAGAGGATCCAGGCGTGGGGCGCCTTCTTGGGGGCATCCGCGTCCTTCTCCTTCTTGGCCTTCTTGGGAGCGCCAGGCGCCTCCAGAGGGGCCTTGGCGGCCTTCTGGGGGGTGCTGGGCGCAGGCGCGCCAGAGGCGCGGGCCAGAAGGCTCTGGAGCACGAGAAGCTCGCTGACGGTCATCTGCACGGTGATCATCTGGGAGGCGGACATTTTAGAGTCTTTCAAAGTATTATTGCTTTGAAAGGTAATAGTAGCCTAGCAAAATGGCCCATTCAATTTTTTTGCTAAATTGAATGGAGCCTCCAAAAAGCGTCAATATAGCTTATTTTACCACCCCATTCAATTTATCAAAAAAATTGAATGGGCGTCAGCCCTAGTTGATTATCACCCTTTCAAAGCAATAAAACACTCTGAAAGGACTCTAAAATGGCACTCTTTGAGAGCAGCTACAAGGAGAAGATGAGCAAGAGCTACTGGATCTTTGACCCAGAGGGCCACGCCTGCCCCAGCCAGTGCGACCCCGCCTACGCCATGGAGCACGGCGTCTGGCGCTGCGGCTGCGGCTGCTGGGACATTGTCTCAGAGGCCCCGCGCTACCTCTTTCCCGATCTTGCGAAGTGGGACGGCCAGCTCCTCTGGGGCGACGTCTACATGGACGAGCTCGAGGAGGAGGTCAAGAAGCTCAGCGCGGACCAGCGCCGCCTGCGCGACCTTCTGGAGGGCGCCGCCAGGCGCGAGGCCAACGAGGCTCTCGCGCGCGCGGCCGCCCAGAGTGAGATCGCCAAGGCTAAGAGCATCCTCTGCGACCGCAGCGGCAAGATGAAGAAGGCCACGGTCATGCGCCCGTGCCGCTACTTCAACTTCAAGGGTAAGCTCGGCGTGGCAGAGCCTGGCGGCGTGAACAAGAAGGGCGTGGCGTGGGAGGCAGGGTGCGAGCTCCACCGCAACGGCTGCTGCGAGTTCGTGCACCCTGACCAGCCAGAGTGGCAGCAGATCCTGGCGGGCGGCCGGCCTCTGTCCAAGGACGGCCAGCGCGACTTCAGCGTGCTTCTCCAGGGCAAGAGGCGCTTCTAAACAAAAAGACAAAAAAGACATAAAACAAATACAAAAAGAAAAGAAAAGACAAAACACTCTTTTTTTGTTGTAAAAATTGAAGTGGCGAAAGGCTGTC